>CEVN01002226.1_pt1 | contig 34350 bp, 33 predicted proteins | sample 427041 | NCBI WGS metagenome assembly CEVN01 (sample SAMEA2623463, study PRJEB7988) | marine metagenome | biome: marine biome (ENVO:00000447); feature: surface water layer (ENVO:00002042); material: "saline water (ENVO:00002010), including plankton (ENVO:xxxxxxxx)" | depth 5 m
TAATTTTCTAAATTTTTTAGAAATAGATAAAATTAAAAACAAACCACAAAATAATTCAAGCCATGGTAAAAAAATTGCAACGCTATTATTCATCCATAATGGTGTTATTTGATAATCAGTTATATTAATAAAAAAAGAATTTGGATCTACAATCTTATCTAAACTTGCCGCAATGAATGTAAATCCCAAATAATAAATGCATAAAAATAATATTAACTTATAAATTAAATCAGATAATCTATATACTTTATTCATTATTATTCTCCATTAAAACCCAATCATCCCATCCATCTTCATAAATACTAACTTTTAATTGTGAACCTATATCAATCAAATATGATTGTAAATATTCAGCTCTATCACATTCAGGATTCCAACAATAAATGATGATATTACTGCTATTATTAGAACTTAAAAAATTGTTCAATTTATTAATTTCTTTTTCATCTCCATCATCAATAATAAGGAATGCATCAATATTAATTGCATTGTCAATATGGCCTTCATTATATGAATCAAAATCTCTAGCATCAATAATTGGATAAATATTATTCTCAGAAATATCTTTAACAAAAGAATATTGAATTGAATTAGTTAATTCTTTATTTGATAATTCTTTAATCTTAATTGCTCTAGCTTGAAGCTCAGAAATTCCAATTAAAGGAAAATCTTTATCCATTAAGGTCCATCTTATAATGGAAAATACAATTGACAATATTATAATTAATATGTGATTAATATATTTATTTGATAAACTCATTTTTTTTTTAATAAAATTTAAAATAAAAATTGTTATTTAATTTAAATCAATTTATTTTTCTTTTCTAAAAGATTTAAAAAAAATAAATTACCAAGCTATTTATTTTGGGGATATAGCTCAGTTGGGAGAGCGCTTGAATGGCATTCAAGAGGTCAGCGGTTCGATCCCGCTTATCTCCACATTAAATTAAAATACTATAATATTGGAGTTAATAGTTATGAAAATGACAACCTTAAGAGATCAATCAAAACCAATCCTTTATGGATTAGTTGTATTATTTATTTTAGCAATGGGAAATTTTGGGAATGTATTTAGTAGCACTAATCCAAACAGAGGTACTAGTGAATTTTGTGATCCTAATTTATTTGTAGCTTGTTCAGATGATGGTAAAATAAGCATTTCAGTAGATAATTTTAACCAAAGATTTAACTCTAATATTGATTTTTGGTTAAATCAGGTCACTTTTAATTCTCAATTTAATGCAATTGATAAACAACTTGATACACTTAATGCTAAAGGTAGAGTTTATAATAGTCTTCTTAATGAGCAAATTAATAATAAATTTATTAGCGAGCTAAATTTATCTCCTCAAAAAAATTACTCTGATGAAATGATGAATTTTATAAGAAATTATCCTAATTTCAACAGTACTTATAAATTAGAATTAGAATCATATAATTTATTTATAGTTGATTCAGCTTTTAATCAAGAACAATATGAAGCAGCTGTTAATGATGGAACAATAGACGATAAAATTAATGAAAATTTTGAGTTAAATAATCCACAACAAGCTCAATTATTGTATACTAGAGGTACTACTAGATGGAACAATTGGGTGTCTACTATGAAAAGGCAAATTGCATCTACAAGATTTAATTATATTTTAGGTGCAACTCAATCATTATCAAATTTAGAATTAGAAGAGCAGTTTATTCTTCAAAACTCTTCTTTTGATTTTGACTACTTAACTTTTGATTTGAATAGTATTGATGATATCAAAATTTCAGATGAAGAGCTAAATGAATACTATAATAAAGTTAAAGATGATATCAATTATGATCTTAAAATTGACAATAAAAGAACTATAGAATTTGTTAAATGGAATTCAACTAATTTGGATAGTGAAGCTAAAGATTCAATTAAAAAATTAGCAAAAGATTTTAGGAGAAATGCTAGAAGAAATAGTTTTAAGTCTGCTCTTGAATCTGATAATAATTATACAATATACAGAAAAGTTGAACTCTCAAATGATTTTAGCACATCAAAAAGTGGTCTAGCATCTCAAATTTTAGATGCTGATAGTACTGAAACAGCATTATATAATTTAATTGGAGCTGGAAGGGCAATTATAAATTTTGCTTTTAATAATGATATTGGTGAAATAAAATTAATTGATATTGAATCAGATAGAGAAAATGACTCAATAGATGATATTGGAGTTTTCCATATAGAAAGTGAAGAAAATGATGGATATTTAACACTGGAAGATAGTAATGTTAAAGAAAGATTAACTAATGAGCTAATTTTTATGAAGAAAATTGAATTAGCAAAAGATGAATTCAATTCTCTAATCGATAATTATAATAAATACATAAAAGAAGAAGGGTATGATAATTTAACAGAAGATGATTTAAAAGATTTTGATCCATTAGATCAATGGATAAATGGTGAAGAAGGTATCTCTGATAAGTTACTTTTAAGAAATTACGTTGGAAGCATAAATGACTTTACAACATCTTTTATAAATATAAATTTAAGAGATCTATTTAGTACAGAGGAAAAAATTAAAGCTTCTTTACTTACTAGTAATAAAGGGATGAATTATGATATTTTTGCAGTAGACAATGATAATATTTGCATTATAAGGTTAAATACTAGTCCTGAAAATCCTTCTGAAAGTGATATAAATGAATATAAAAAATCAGAGCTTGATCGATTATCTAATAGTAGGGTTAATTTATTTATTCAAGACCAAAAAGAAACTTCAAATGTGAAAGATAATAGATCATTAGTGTACTAAACTTTAATTTATAAAATTAATGAAATCTTTGATTAAAAAAATATTTAATCCTTTTGAGCTTTTTAGAGCCTATAAATTTCATAAAAAACATAAAAAATATGCTAAATCAGCAAACGATTTAGAACTTCTACTCTACTCAGAAATAATTTCAACAGATATGCTACATTATGGCTATTTTGAAGATCCTAATATTGAACCAAACTCAATATCATTAAAGGATTTAGAAAATGCTCAAATGAAATATGTAGATTTAATCACTGAGCAAATAATATCTTCGGAAAAGCTTATTTTAGATGTTGGTGCTGGTATGGGTGGTTTATCTAAAATTCTCAATGATAGAAACTATAATGTTCAAGCACTGACTCCAGATAATAATCAAAAAAATTACATTAAAAATAAATATCCTGAAATTATTCTTCATCATACAAAATTTGAAAACTTTAAAACAGATGAAAAATATGGTACAATTATAAATTCAGAATCACTTCAATATATTAATTTAGAATCTGCTTTTAATATTATTGATAAGATTTTAGATGACAATGGATTATGGATTGTAACTGACTATTTTAGATATAATAATGACGGAACTAATAAGTCTGGCCATTTATTTTCTGACTTTAAAGAAAAAGCTAAAAAATATAATTGGGAAATTATATATGAAAATGATATAACAAAGAATGCACTACCTACACTAAATTTTGCAATAAACTTTATTGAAAGATTTGTAAAGCCATTAGCTACATTTGCTAAAAATAAATTAAGATATAAATATCCATGGATTTATTATCTAACTAAACATTTTGAAGAAAACATTAATACTAAGTCTGACATTCAATTAGCTGCACTTGATCCTCAGAAATTTATCAATGAAAAAAAATATCTTTTTTTAGTCCTACAAAAAACTTCTACTAAGAATATAAAGTAAAGTAAAAAATAGTCAAACTAATTGTTAACATTGTTACTGATGCAATGTATTTTCTAAATGTGCTTTTCATTCTAATGTGTGTAATGACAGCTCCAACCATTAAACATACTATTCCTAAAGAACCAAGCATAACAACTTCTTTACTTGTAGAATGTAGCATCACAGTGAAGGATATTTTTAAAATACCTACTAAATCTCTAAACCATCTAGGTAGATTATACTCTTTAAATTCTTTTTTTATATTATCATACCTTATAAACCATACAAAAAATATTGACACAGTAGCAATAATCTTAAGAGCTTCAATAAAGTTAGAAATCAATTCCATAAATAAATTCTCCCATATATTTATTAAAATATAAAAAAAAAGTCTCTTATAAAAAGAGACTTTTTTATTTACAAATCTAAACTACTTTAATAAAACTAATTTTTGAGTCGACATATAATTTTCATTGTTAATTTGTAAAATATATGTTCCACTTGCTACACCAGAAGCATTCCATTCTATTGAATGCATTCCAGCATTTAAATATCCATTAAATAATTCTTCTACAAATTTTCCATTTATATCATAAATATTTATAGAAATATTTGAAGTTTCATTCACTTGATAGTTTATATTTGTTAAAGGATTAAATGGATTTGGATAGTTTGGATATAATGTGAATATATCATTCAAATTAGATTCAATTGATAAACTTCCAGATTCAAGCATTAATACTGTACCATCTTCTAGTGCAGCGTATAATCCAAATACCGGGTCATCACCAGATAAAAATCCTGAAGCAAAAACAACTGCTGAATTACCTGATAAACCTGATAATGGTGCTACAAAATCTGCAATTGAGTCTCCACCAGTTGGTGCTATTCCAATTGTATAATCATTAGCAGCTACTTCCACATAACCCGAAAATGAGCCATATGATAGATCTGAAACTAAAACGCCTCCATCAGCTAAAACATCAACAGAAGGTGCATCAGTTGATCCGTGATATACATTTAAACCAACATTACCATCAGAAGCACCAAAAGTAGTACCAGAAGCTGCTAAATCAAAAGGTGTTGTTTCATTACCTAATAATCCTGTGGCAACTACAACGTATGAGCCACCTTCAGCTAAATCAAACGGAAACTCTGCAATTACATCGCCATCAGCTGGAGCAATACCTACAGTAAATGAAGTTGGTAAATCTAAAATAGGTGTCGCTGTTCTATATTCAAAATCTTCTACAGCTAATGTACCATCTACATAAATATCTACTGTTGGTGAAGCACTATTATGGATGATTTGAACAGAAGATGTTGGGTTAACAGGTTGATTTACTAATATTGTACCAACCATTCCATTTGCAGCATGACTTCCTATGCTACATATGTATTCATATGTACCTGCTACATCAAAAGTTATTTCACCAATATCACAAGGTGCTTGACATGCAGGCAAAGAATATAGCTCTGGACCAGATGTAAATTCAACATCATGAAATCCACCATCATTAATCCATTTTACTGTATCACCTGTATCTATGGATATATCGCTTGGTGAATAATAAAAATTCCCAGCACGTACCTCATGGGTTATTTGACTAAATAATAATGAAGTTGTTAAACTTACAATTATTATAAATGACTTTTGTATTGTATTCATTTTATCTCCTTTTTTGAGTATTAAACTGCCATTTTCTTATTTGTTTCAAGGTATTTTAAAACGGCTAATTCTTTATGTTTAGCTTCAATCATTATATCTAACTTATGATTGTAAGTATTAATAAAATCATAAACATAGTCTGAATGAGCGTGAGGTTTAATTGATTCATCATTTTTTTCAAGACTTCTTGATTCAGAATAATGAATAACTGGAGTAATATTACCCCAAGTTGATATCGAAAGTTTTAATGCTTCCTCTTCATTCATATTGCCATCGCAAAATTTATGATGATGATAATCAAAAACTATAGGTATACCTATTGATTTATAAACTCCATTGTATAGATCTTTAACACTATACATTGAAGCTCTATCATCATTTTCTACAGTTAATCTTTTTTTTACTGAATTAGGAAGTAATTCAAAATTTTTACAAAATCTTTTCATCGATTCTATTTTATCACCATAGGCACCACCTATATGGATGTTAATCTTATTAAAAGGTGTTTCTGTTAAATTCATTAAATCAAATACTTCACCTTGCACAGATAAATCGTGAACACAATTTTTCACCACGTTACTGTGTGGTGATGTTAAAACATTAAATGGACCTGGATGAGAAGTTAATCTCATATTATGTTTAAATACGTAGTTTCCTATTTCATTTAATATATCTCTTATTTCTTTATAATTCTTCAATTGTGATAATTTATATTCACTACACCACGGAAACATGTCAGAAGAAACTCTAAAGAAATTAAAATCATTATTTTTATTCCATTTAATAATCTTGTATAAGTCTAAACAATTCTGAATTGCAAGGTCTGCAGCATAAGAAATACCTTTATCTAGAAAAGTTTTCTTAACCATACTTCTATTGCAAACTATTTTTTGATTTTTGTTCTTACTAAATTTTTCTGGATAAGCTAATTGCATATTCAAACATGCATAACCATAATTATTATTTAACATTTGATAAACCTCCATCAATTGAAAATGTTTGTCCAGTAATCCAATCAGACCTTGTATCTATTAAAGATTCAATAATGGGAATGAAATTATCTGGAGAACCAATTCTATTTAAACCATGTAAATTTCTAGAATATTCTAATGAAGATTGATTATTTACAATTTTTTGAGTTAATGGAGTTTCGACTAACCCTGGTGCTATTGCATTTACTCTAATATTATAATTAGCATATGTAGAAGATGCTGAAATAACAAGTGAGGAAATAGCACCCTTTGCACTAGAAATAGCTTCATGGTTCTTTAAACCAACTTTTGATGCTGCACTTGAAAAGAAAATTAAGCTCCCACCATTATTTTTCATATACTTAAAACTATACTTTAATACACCAAAGCAGCTATATACATTAGTTTTAAAAACATTGTCTAAATCTGACTCAGTAGTTAAATGAGCTGGCTTAAGAAGTAGTGAGCCAATACAATTGATAACACAATCTATTGAACCAAGAGAATCATTTGCCATTTGAAAAAATTCCTTTACTGAATCAAATTCTGAACCATCAACTTCGCTTCCGCCTATTGAATGTGAATTTTCTTTATAAACAGATTCTTGAGTTATATCTAATATGAGCTCATCCAAATTATTTTTATTTCTTGAACCTAAATATAGATCATGATTTGAAGATAAATTATTGGAAAGTACTTTACCAATTCCTCCAGTTGCACCTAAAATTACAATATTCATAATATCTCCTTTAAAAGTATTTTGTTTGAAATTACTAGTTTTGTCGTCCAAAGAATTGTCCTTATCCAATTAGTATTAATCAATCTGTGAATCAAAAAATTATCTTTAGAATGCTTTAATTTTTCATGAATTGGAACTTGGATTAATGCAGTCGACAAAAAGATTAATGCTATAGTTAAAAAATTGATTAAAACATAAAATGAATTAAAATAATAAAGAATGTAAAATGATAAAATAAATTCAAAAAACATGGCTGGAGCAACAATAATAAAAATTCTATTCACATAAAAATTATGATATTTCAAAAAATTTATATTATCTACATTTTTTAATAATGGGTATGAGACGATTTGAGTCATTAAAATAACAGAAAACATAAAAATTGTTATATAGGCATTTAATAATAAAATACTATCCATATGATTTTTCCTTAACTAATTGATAACTTACCGCATAAGAAGTAAGTCCAATCAAAATGAATAAAATTAAATAATATGGCCAAGATGGAAACAGAACAGATAAATTATCACCACTTGGTTTATACATAGTAAACCAGTAATTGCTATTGAATTTTAAGTTGAAGAAAAGAGCAAAGGTGAATATAGTAGCATTAAAGTAAATACTGTTTATTAGTTCTTTAATTGATATTGCTTGTTTCGATTTTAGAAAAATAATTGTAAAAAGTAATAAATTAAAATGAGATAAATAGTGATGAAGATATTCCACTGGAACAGATTCGTCTACCATTATAGAATTAAGAAATCCAGATATACCTCCGCCAAGTGAATTTAAAAAAATCCAAGGATAGAAAAATCGTGTACCTAAAATATAACTCATAAGAATAATTATTTCAGTAAAATAACATAAGTGTAATGGAAGGTGTACCCTAATATCAAATGAATCATCAAATAAAAGCAGACCGTAATAGCTTATTAAATTAAATAAAAGTAAAACTAAGAGTAACTTATTTAAAAATGAGCTGCTTCCAAATTTATATAATAAGTATAATGGTATTAGTAATAATATTATTGTGGAAAAATGTGCATATCCACCAATGCTTTCAATGAAGTTAAACATTATATACTCCTTTTAAGTAAAGTTGGCTCAGGTACCCTATGTGTGCTTAATACCATTTTGTAAAATGGACTACGGTAAGATGGTTGAAAAAATAGGGCACCTAAACCTTTACTTGAGGAGAAGACTACGTTTTTAATTACATTTTTCAACATATTTTACCTATATTTACACGTTTTGCACGTTTTAACTTAAGAATAAATTTTTACTAAAGCAAGAAAATACGTGCATTTCGTGCATTTATTTTGTAAATTTTAATATATTAAGCACATGAAATAACATTTTTTATGTTATTAAACAATTAAATATATAAATAGAAAAGAGAAATAAATGATTAAAAAAGATTTAAACACAAAACAGGTTGGTAATTTATTTGGTGTAGATGAATCAACAGTTAGAAGGTGGTCTTTAGCTGGAAAAATTAAATCTTCCTCATCTGCTGGAGGTCACAGGACTTTTTCTTACAAAAATATAATTGAATTTGCTAAATCAAAGGGCCTGTCCTTAAATATAAATAAAAATTTAGATAAACTTGATGCAAAAACTATTGTTAAAAATTTAACAGAATTAGCATTAAATAATGATACCAAATCATTTGAAAAAACTTTAGTACAATTATATTTAAATGGAATACAGTTAACAGAAATGATGGATAATTGCATTGAACCCTGTCTCGTAAAAATACAGAAAAAACTTGATGACAAAGAAATATCTGTTGCTGAAGAACACATAGCTCGAAAGATTGTTTCTAAATCACTAAATAATTTTAAATATTCAATAATAAACGATAAAGCATTAAAGGGTAAAAACATTCTATGTTTAAATTTAGAAAATGACATACCTGATTTACCAATTGACATGATTCAAATTCTATTAGAAAATTCAGGTTATACGGTAGATAACTGCGGATCTCATACTTCAATAGAAAATTTAAAAAACTTACTTAAGGATAAGGAGTATGAAGCACTTTTCATTTACCTTTGTGATAGACAATGCTGTACCTCCACAATGATTGATAATATTAAGAAAACTAATGAAAGCCTTAAAGAAATTAGTCTATTAGGTAAAAAATATAATATTAAGCTATTTCTAGGAGGTCCATCATTTAATACTATCAATAAAGAAACACTGAAGAACTTCCATACTTTCACTGATTATTCAGAATCTTTGATACTTAATAAAATGTAAAAAAAAAGGCGCCACAAAGCGCCTTTTTTTATAATAGAAATAGTATTACATCATACCGCCCATACCACCCATACCACCCATATCAGGCATAGCTGGAGCAGCTGGAGCAGCTGGTTCTGGCTTATCAGATATAACAGCTTCCGTTGTAAGCAATAAACCTGCAACACTTGCAGCATTTTGAACTGCTGTTCTTGTAACTAAAGTAGGATCTATAATACCAGCTTTAATCATATCGACAAATTTCTCATCTCTAGCATCATATCCATAGCTCTGCTTCTTGTTATTTTTTATATCATTAACAATAACAGACTCTTCTAATCCTGCATTTGCTATAATTTGTCTAATTGGGCCTTCTAAAGCACGCTTAAGAATTTCGGCACCAATAGATTCATCGCCAATCATTCCTTTAGAATTAATTGCATTTATTGATCTTAATAAAGCAACACCACCACCTGGAACTATACCTTCCTTAACTGCAGCTCTAGTTGCATGTAAAGCATCTTCAACTCTTGCTTTTTTTTCTTTCATCTCAACTTCTGTTGCAGCACCAATATTTAAAACTGCTACACCTCCAGATAGTTTTGCTAATCTTTCTTGAAGTTTTTCTTTATCATAATCGGAAGATGTTTTTTCTACTTGTACTTTAATTTCATTGACTCTAGCTAAAACAGATTTTTGATCTCCTTTGCCTTCAACAATAGTGGTATTGTCTTTATCAATAGAAACAGTTCTTGCTTCACCTAAATATGATAAATCTGCATTTTCAAGCTTGTAACCTTGATCCTCAGATATTACTGTGGCACCAGTCAAGATAGCTATATCTTGTAGCATTTCTTTCCTTCTATCTCCAAATCCAGGCGCTTTAACTGCAGCAACCTTGAAAGAACCTCTTAGTTTATTCATAACTAATGTTGCTAAAGCTTCACCTTCAACATCTTCAGCTATGATAAGCAATGATTTCCCAGCCTGAACAACTTTTTCCAATACTGGTAATAATTCTTTCATATTACTAATTTTCTTTTCATGCAAAAGAATCATTGGACTCTCTAATTCAACTTCCATACTCTCTGCATTTGTAACAAAATATGGAGATAAATAACCTCTATCAAACTGCATCCCTTCAACAGTTTCTAAGAAAGTCTCCATACTCTTTGCTTCTTCAACAGTAATAACACCTTCGTTGCCAACTTTTTCCATTGCATCCGAAATTAAACTTCCAATGGAAACATCATTATTAGCTGAAATTGTTCCAACTTGAGAAATTTCTTCTTTTTTTGAAACTTCTTTACTTAGACTCTTAAGGTGATCTAAAACTTGAATAACCGCTTTATCAATTCCTCTTTTAATATCCATAGGATTTGCACCAGCAGTTACATTCTTCAAACCTTCAGATACTATAGATTGTGCTAAAACAGTTGCTGTAGTAGTTCCGTCACCAGCAATATCAGAAGTTTTAGATGCTACTTCTTTAACCATTTGAGCCCCCATGTTTTCAACTGCATCTTCAAGCTCAATTTCCTTTGCTACACTTACACCATCTTTTGTTACTGTTGGTGCACCAAATTTCTTATCTATAACTACGTTTCTACCTTTTGGACCAAGGGTCACTTTAACCGCATTAGCTAAACTGTCAACACCTGTTTTTAATTTAGCTCTTGCTTCTGTATTATAATCAATATTTTTAGCCATTTTAAATTATTCTCCTATTTTTACAAAATTGCAAATATATCATTTTCTCTCATAATTAAATATTCTTCGTTATCAAATGTAACTTCTGTTCCTGAATATTTCCCGTACAGAACAACATCACCTTTTTTAACATTCATTTTAATTGCATTGCCGGCATCTGAAACTTTACCTGGTCCAACTGCAACAACTTTACCCTTTTGAGGTTTCTCTTTTGCTGTATCAGGAAGAATAATACCTGATGCAGTTTTTTCTTCAGCAGCCTCAGGCTTAATTACTACTCTGTCTGACAATGGTTTCATCTTCATTTATCAATCTCCTTTTATAATTGTACACTTATACATTAACAAAATTTATGCCACAATAAAAATAATGCCAAATTGGCATTATTATTTGCCAGTACTGCCAAAACCACCTTTACCTCTACTTGAATCAGATAAACTATCTACAATTTTAAATTCAATTTCTGAAAGATCATTAGAGACTAATTGAAATAATCTTTCTCCTTTTTTTATTTGATAACTATAATTTTTAATGTTATCGCAAACTGCCATAATTTCTCCTCTATATCCAGCGTCAATTAACCCTATCGAGTTTGCCATTCTAAGTGGTGTTTTTGAAATACTTGATCTGGGAAAAAGAAAATAACTTTTACCATCTTCTGTTTCACAAGAAATTCCTAATTTTATTTTTTTGGTTTCAAAAGCATCAAAATTTAAATCTTCTAAAACATATAAATCTAAACCAGAGTCTCCTTTGTGAAAATGGCTATGATTAGAATATATTTTTTTCGCTTGATCGTTAAGTGGTTTAATTAAAATTTTCATTTAAATCCTTTCACTATTTTGGTTCAACCCAGTTACCATCTTCTTTGATTAATTCAATTAATGCATCTGTTGCATATTTTGTGTCAATACTATTTTTTACAACCTTTTGCCCTCTATATAAAGATATTTTACCTACTCCAGTACCAACATAACCATAATCAGCATCAGCCATTTCACCTGGGCCATTAACAATACATCCCATAATCCCTATTTTAACTCCTTTTAAATGCTGTGTCTTAGATCTTATCATAGCTGTAGTTTTTTCTAAGTCAAATAAAGTTCTCCCACATGAAGGGCATGATATATACTCTGTTTTTGAAATTCTTGTTCTTGTAGCTTGCAATATATTAAAACATGTTCTGTTGATTATATCTAAATTAATATTTTTATTAGATATCAATAAACCATTACCAAAGCCTTCTATTAATAATGAACCAGAATCTATTGATGAATTAACTTGAAACTTAAGATTACTAATTTTTTGATTATAAGATAATGATATAATAACAGGATTCTTGATATTCTCTTTAACGCATTTTTCATAAAAATTGAATTGAAAAGATTTACTTTTTTTATATTTTGTATTAGATATTAAGACTAATGAGCTATCATTTTTTATTTTATCGAATGGTAATTCGTTGAAATTTTCAACATCAAAAAGTAAAAACTTAATTTGAGTATTACTTTTTTTATTTTTATACTCGTTGATAGACATCATAGGATAAATATTGGATATTTTATTTTCATTCCATTTAGAATAATTTTGAATCAAGTTTAAAGTGCCTGGTATTTTAAAGTTAATATTATTGTTGCCAAGATAAATAAAATCGCACGCTAAGTCACTAATACCCCACTTATCATCTTTTTTAAAGTAAGTATAACCAACACTTTCTAAATCTTTTTCACTGATATTTGTTTTGTAACTGAAATCAGCAATTACTCTAGGAACATTTTTACCTCCTAAATTTAGAATAGACTGAGTTTCTCTAATCTTAAAATTAGAATCAATAATATTAAAATTTTTATAGTTGTCAATTAAATCATAATTAGAATATCTCTTAACTATATTTTTAGCAACAGGTATTTCATTCTCTGGAGGCTCTGTAAGGGATACTCTTATAGTATCACCTATGCCTTCTGATAATAATGTTCCAATACCTAATGATGATTTAATCCTACCATCTTCACCATCACCAGCCTCAGTTACACCTAGGTGTAAAGGATAATTCATATTTTCGTTGATCATTTTTTTTACTAACAACCTATATGCTTGAACAACTATTATTGGATTACTTGCTTTCATTGAAAACACAATATTATGAAAATTATAAATTTCACATATTCTTGCAAATTCTAAGGCAGATTCTACCATACCTAAAGGCGTATCTCCATATCTATTCATTATTCTATCAGATAATGAACCATGATTTGTACCAATTCTCATTGTAGTTTTATATTTTAGGCAAGTTTTTACAAGAGGTGAAAACTTTTCATGAATTCTTTCAAGCTCATTACTATATTCTAAATCAGTATATTCTCTGACTTTGAATTTTTTTTTGTCCGCGTAGTTTCCTGGATTAATTCTAACTTTTTCTACTATTTGAGCAGCAATTTCTGCTGCTGAAGGAGTAAAATGAATATCGGCAATAAGAGGGGTATTATACCCTTTATTTAGCAGAGAATCTTTAATGTTCTGAAGATTTTGAGCCTGCCTTGAGTTGGGGGCAGTGATTCTAACATATTCTGAACCGGCATCTATCATTTTAATTGATTGCTCAACAGTTGCATCAGTATCCATTGTGTTTGTAGTAGTCATTGATTGAACTCGAATTGGATTATTACCTCCAATCGCTACATTTCCAATAAAAACTTCTCTAGTTTTGAATCTTTTTATAATGATTTATTTAAAACCTCATTTAGTCTTTTTACAAATTCTACAGGATTATCAGGTCTTAAACCCTCAATAATTAAAGCCTGATCATATAATAACTTAATAGAATCATTAAACAACTTACCTTTGTTTAACTTAATTATTTTTTTAATTATTTTATGATTAGGGTTTATTTCCATTATTGGTTTAATCTTTTCGTTTGAAGATTGCCCCATTGCACGCATCATTTCTTGCATTCTAGAAGTAGGATCATTTTGGTCAGCTACTAAACAACAGGGTGAATCTGTTAGTCTATTTGAAACTTTTACATCTTTAACATCATCCTTTAAATTCTTTTTAACAGATTTGATAAAGGAGGTTAATTTATCATTTGATTTAGAATTATCTTCTTTGTTTTCTTTATCAATATTTTCAGTGTCACTATGGTTAACTGACTTTAAATTAAAATCCTTGTATTTTTGAACACTTGAGTAAACAATATCATCAATTTCATCTTCAAATAGACAAACTTCAATATCTTTCTTTTTAAACATTTCCAATAATGGAGAATACTTCAATGTTTTCTTATCCGATCCAGTTATAAAATAAATGGTGTCTTGATCTTTTTTCATATTTTTAACATAATCCTTAAAAGAAATCATATCGTCTGACTTTGTAGTTTTAAATCTTATAAGTTCAATTAAAGTATCCCTATTTTCAAAATCTTGATATAAACCTTCTTTTAATGGCTTACCAAATTGCTCATAAAATTGAGAATATTTTTTTTTATTTTTGCTTAAAATAGAAATTTCATCTAAAATCTTTTTAACGGAATTAGACTTAATTTTTGATAAAACTCTGTTTTGTTGTAAAATTTCTCTACTTACGTTTAAAGGTAAATCTTCTGAATCAATAACACCTCTTACAAAACGTAAGTAAGTAGGCATAAGCTCTTTATCATCATCAGTAATAAAAACTCTTTTAATATATAATTTTATTCCAGATTGATATTCGGCATTATACATATCAAAAGGCGCTTTTTTAGGTATATAAAATAATGTTGAATAATCTAATGTACCTTCAGCTTGTGTATGAATAGTATACAAAGGATCTTCATTATCATTTGAGATAGATTTATAGAACTCATTGTAATCTTTTTCTTTTAGGTTTGATTTACTCCTTTTCCAAAATGCTGAAGCTGAATTTATTTGATTAATTTTAGTTTCAGTTGAATCCTGCTCGCCTTTATCTTTATCTCCATATATTGTTTCATCATATTTCAAGAAAATTGGAAATGAAATATGATCAGAATATTTTTTTACTATTGATTCTAGTTGCCATCTAGAAGCAAAATTTTTACCTTCTTCATTCAAGTAAAGAATTACAGTCGTCCCTTGGGAATCACGTTCACTTTCAGAAATTGAATATCCAGTTTTACCATCGCTACTCCATTGTAATGCTTTTTTATTTCCCGCTTTTTTTGTTATAACATCAACCTTGTCAGCAACCATAAAACTTGAATAAAAACCAACTCCAAATTGACCAATTAAGTTAGAATCTTTTTTAGCATCACCTGAGATTTTTGATAAAAAGTTTTTTGTCCCTGATCTTGCTATAGTTCCCAAATTATTATTTAAATCTTTTTTATCCATTCCAATACCATTGTCAGCAATAATTATTTTAAGATTATCTTTTTCATCTGAAAATTCAATGTCAATTTTTGGTGAAAAGTCTGAACTCTTAAATTTTGAATCAGTTAACGTCAAAAATTTATATTTGTCGAGTGCATCAGAAGCATTCGAGATTAATTCTCTTAAAAATATCTCTTTGTTTGAATATAAAGAATGAATAATTAACTGTAAAAGTTGATTAACCTCAGTTTGAAATTTTTGTTTTGACATTTGTACTCCTATTCTTTAAAAAAAAACATCAGTAATTTAAAAAAAAATCAATTTCGAATTATAGCAATTTTTTTAGTTATTGATTTATTTTGATTATAACTTGTGATATAATAAATACCAGTACTAACCAATTGATTAGATTTATCTCTTCCATCCCATAGTATTTTATTTTCATTGTATTCAAGTTCAAAATCTTTAACAACTATACCATTAATTGTAAGAATTTTCACATTTGAACCTGTTACAAGTTTTTTGATTTCAATATAATTATCATCTGGTATTACAAATGGTTGAGGACTAGTATAAATCTGATTTAACTCACTGTTATTGTTTGTGAATGGAACATCAATTATTGATATACCCTTGTTAGTTGAAATGTATACTAAACCTTTATCATCATCAAACGCTATATCATGCGCATTATCTGATAATAATGAGCTATTAACTTCTGTAAAACCATCTCCATTAGGCCAAAGAGAAGCATTATTTTTAATTACTCTTACTCCATTTTGGCTTATCACCCAAGCATTATTCTGTGAATCAACTCTTACTTTATCACCTTCTTGAAAAGAAATGTTAGTATAAAATGTTAACGGGTAAATTGGAAATAATGATAAACCACTAATAATATAACCTTGAACACCTTGAGGAGTTAAAACCCATAGAATATCTTGATTATCAATTTTTCCAATATCTAAAGATAAAATTGAAGAATTTTCACCATCAGGCAGAATAGTTGGATTTACAATGTCAAACCAAACAATATTCTCAGAATTATTAATTGAATTTAAATAAGTAAATACTTTTAAGCCTCCATTTGAAAATTCATCAATAATAGAATTATTATTTGTACTAAGTTTATTAAAACCCATCCATGCTCTATCATATTGATCAAAAGCAACTTCAGATGGATAATAAGAGGTATTATCATTTGAAAAAATATGCTTCCAATTTTGATTATTATCATTCATTTGAATTGAAGCAATATGATTGAATTCTTCTGAAAATGGAGTAATACACCAAACATTATTATAATTATCTAATTTAAGTTGATTTGTAACCATATATTTATCAAAAATATTTTCGTTTGAAATACCAAACAAACCATCAAAAACACCTATATTATAATTATTATCAATCATAAATTGAGTCCTTGAGGTGTCATACAAATTAAAATTGAAATTTGAAGGATTAATTTCTACTACTGCCCCTCTGTTTTCTAAAGAAAAATTAGGTTTTATACCACTATTATTAAATAATATATTTCCATTGGTATTTTCAACTATTGACCATAAAAATTTATCAGCTCTTTTATAATCTAGAATGTTAAAAGAATTATTACCATCATTCATATTCTGTCTTAATATATCTAGAGGATATAAATCTTCATATTCTCTTGGTATAAAAAAATCAAACTTTTGTCCATCATAGATAAAACCATTATATTCACTTATTCCAACTAATGAACCATTACTAAGAAGTGAAATTGCATCATATTTATTTTGAAGCATTGTATTAGGTATAAAATATGTATCTGATAACACTTCATCTAATTTTACATGCATTATACCTCCATTTTTTATACAGAAATATATATTTTCATTATCTTTGTAAAAACTATTAATGTCATAATTAATATTTGAATATAAAATTTGAACCGAACCGTAAGGATTTAAAAAATCCTGTTCATTTATTTTATAACAATCAGATTTATTACAAAAAATGGGAGCATCTTCATTATTTTGCAATATATCAAAAGGCTCAGAATCAAATTCTAATATTGAATAAGAAAAGTTATTCTGATTAATAAATAAATTTTGCTCAGTAATCAAATATGTCCCAGAATAATCACGATAAAAATACAAGATATTAGAATCATCAATACCGTATGATGGCTCTATCCAAGATGAGGATAATTTTAAATTATTATTAATATTTGAACTAAGAATTCCAGTATCAGTTGTTAAATAGATGTAATCCTCAAATAAATCTACATCTGAAATAGTATTAATTTGATTTGGGAAATTGTTATAATAATCTAAATAATAAGGAATATTATCTATATAATTAAACTCTAAAATACCAATATCATTTTGATCTTCGTAAACTACAAAAACTCTATTATCTGAAAAATAAAAATCTAAAACCGACTGAATACCTAAATAAGTTGAATCATAAATAATATTATAATTATTATCAAGAACTTGAATATTTCCATTTGGATATGAACCTCCTAACCAAATCAAGCCTTTGTTATCTAATCCAACTATTGATAAGTCTAAATTATTTAAATTATTTTTAATTATACTAATTTGATTTCCATTTAAAGTTAAAAGGCCACCACTAGTTGCAGAAATTATATTATCGTTTGAATCTTTAGTTATTGAAGTAGAATTAATTAATGAGGTCATTGAATTCCAATCAAACATATTTTGACTAGCATATAAATGAAATGAAATTAAAACAATTATTAAACTATTTTTTATATTTATCATACAATTTAAGCATAGTCAAGCCTGCTTTTGCAACTTCAGCACCTTTATTTCGTTTAGAAATTAAAGCTCTTTCTTCAGCTTGTTTATAATTTAATGCAGAAATAATACCATATGTTATTGGACTTTTTGTAGATAAGGATAATTTTGAAATAGAATTAAACACAAATTCTGAAAGTTGTTCAAAATGATTGGTTTTACCTTTAATAATAATACCTAATGTTACAATTAAATCTGGATTATGATTTTCAAGTAATTGGTTTACCATACCAGGAATTTCAAAAGCTCCAGGAACTTTAATTATAGTAACAATGCTATCAAAATCTTTTGAAGTCATTATTGCATCATTTGCGCCTTTAATTAATTCTTTAGTTAATTCATTATAAAAAGTGCTAACAATAATATAAACTTTCTTTTTATCCAGCATTTTCATTTTCTCCTAAAATAAAATGACCAAGTTTTTCTTTTTTAGTTTTAAGGTATTTTTCATTATTTTTGTTAGGTTTAATTTTAATTTCTTCTCTTCCAACAATTTCTAATCCATGCCCTTCTAGACCTATTATTTTCTTAGGATTATTTGTCATTAACTTAATTTTTCGTACACCACATTCTTTAATAATCTGAGCACCAATACCATATTCTCTTAAATCTGCTGGAAAACCTAATTTTTTATTTGCTTCAACTGTATCAAATCCTTCTTCTTGTAGCTTGTAAGCTAAAATTTTATTTTTTAATCCAATCCCTCTTCCTTCTTGCCTTAAATATACAACTAAACCTTTACCAACCTTATTTATTTTATCTAGCGCTGCCTCTAATTGCTCACCACAATCACATCTCAAAGATTGAAATATATCACCAGTTAAACATTGCGAATGAACTCTAACTAATACATCATCATCTTCCATCCACTTTCCCTTAATAATTGCTAAATGATGATCCCCTTTTACCTTATCTTCAAATAACTTTAAAGAAAAATCACCAAATGAAGTTGGAAGATCAATATCTGTAAGTTCTTCAACTAACTTTTCTCTGTCATTTCTATAAGAAATTAAATCTTGAACTGATATTATTGTCAAATTATACTTTTCAGAAATTTCAACTAATTTCTCACCTCTCGCCATTGTTCCATCTTCATCAACAATCTCAACTATTACACCCAAAGGACTTAAACCAGCTAATTTACATAAATCTATACTTGCTTCTGTATGACCTGCTCTTTGAAGGACTCCACCATCTTTAGCAATAAGTGGAAACATATGTCCAGGTCTAACTAAATCTTCAGGCGCTGATTCTTCATTTAATAAAACTTGAAGTGTTCGCCATCTATCTTTTGCAGAAATGCCTGTAGTAATTCCTTTTTTTGCATCTACACTAACAGTAAAGTTAGTTTTATGTTGCTCTGTATTATTTGCAACCATAGGATTTAAATCTAGTTCTTTAGCTCTTTTTGAAGAAATTGAGGTACATATCAATCCTCTACCATATTTCATCATAAAATTTATATCATCTGGATGAGCTTTTTCTGCTGCTATAACAAAGTCTCCCTCATTTTCTCTGTCTTCATGATCAACAACAATAACCATTTTACCGTTTTTTATATCTTCAATAGCATTTAATACTTTTTTCATTTTAATCCAATCTAGGTTCTAATAATCTTTCAATATATTTACCAAAAAAATCAAACTCAATATTAACAGTATCCATTATTTTCTTAAATTTTAAATTAGTTTTTTCTAGTGTATGAGGTATAATTGCTAATGAAAAAGACCCATGTGAAGAATCAGCATTATCATTAATACTAGCAATAGTTAAAGAAATTCCATCTATTGCAATAGAACCTTTATTAATACAATATTTTAACCACTTCTTATCAATTAAAACTTCTAATTTCCAATTATTATTATCCATTGAATTATAGGCTATTGAACCAACAGTATCAATATGACCTTGAACTATATGCCCATCTAAACCATCGCCAATTTTCAATGGAGTTTCTAAATTCACTATATCTAATTCATTAACTTTATCTAAATTTGTTTTAGATAGTGTTTCTTTAACTACATCAAAAGATAAGCTTAATTTTGAATCAACATCTTTTTTTTCTACTAACGTCAAACATGTTCCATTAACTGCTATACTATCTCCAATATTAGAATTATTTTGATATTTTTCTTTATATTTTGAACTTATTAATATTTCTAGAATGATTCCAGAATCATTTTTTTTTATTTTTTGAATGGATCCTGTAGTTTCTATAATTCCTGTAAACATTTTTCTTTCTTTTCAAAAATAACTAAAGTATCGTCATCTAACATTTCTTCATTCCTTAAATTCCATTTATTATTAATCATAAAAGGATTTTTAACATCTAATTTAGGTAAACTGTTTTTTGATGAATATAAATGAAATTCATCAATTAAATTTTTAATCAAAAATGAATTCAACAATTCAGAACCACCCTCTAAAATTAATGAAGTAATACCTAATTCTCCTAATCTATTTAAGAGATGATTTAAATCAAGTTTACCATTTTTTTCGTTTACTGTTATATACTCACAACTTGAAGTATTGCTATCATTAAATAATTTGTTACTACATACTACTATAGTTTTTGATTTTTTATTATTAAAAACCATTAAATTTAAAGGAAGTGTTCTATTTGTATCTAAAATTATTCTTTTTGGACTATTACCAATAACTTCTCTAACAGTAAGTTGTGGATTATCAATGATAGCTGTATTTTTACCAATCATAATTGCATCTACTTTTGACCTCATTTTATGTACATGTTTTTTAGACTTTTTGTTTGTTATCCAAACACTAGATTTCTTTTTGGCAATATACCCTCTACTATCTTGTGCAACTTTTCCTATAACATAAGGTACTTTATTAATAATCCATTTAGAATAAAATCTGTTTATAAACCTTGTTTTATCAACTAAAAAGTTATGTTCAACATTTATACCTGCACTTTTTAAAATTTCAATACTTTTGCCGCTCATTTTTGGATTTGGATCTAACTGAGATATGTAAATGTCTCTAATGCCAGATTTAATTATATAATCTGTACATGGAGGAGTTTTACCATAGTGGTTGCAAGGCTCCAAAGTAACATATAAGGACCCACCAGAAGGATCTTCAATACAATTATTTATAGCATCTACTTCTGCATGCGAGTCACCAAATTTTTTATGATAACCTTCTCCAATAATTAAGCCATTCTTAACTACTACACAACCAACAAGTGGGTTAGGTGAAACATTACCTCTACCCTTAATAGCTAAATCAATAGCTTTTTGCATATATGTTTCATGAATATTCATATCAATAGTTAAGAATAATATCAACCATTAAAATTACATCTTGAATGTTTATTTCAAAATTATCATCAAAATCTGACATCCAAGTATTTAATTGATTTAAATTTGTATTAAATAAAATATATTCAATAGTAATTATTAAATCTTGAATATTAATAATTAAGTCACTGTTTAAATCACCCTTATTATAAATATTTTTATACATTTCTTCACATATATTAAAAGCAGAGAGTAAACAAAATTCTGCTACCTGGCTATGTCCCCCTAGTTCAGGAGGTGCTAAATATAAATTTACATTTGTTGAACCATTATCAATGAAATGATCATATGCAATTTGAGAATTTTGATATGGTATCAATTCATCTCCTAAACCATGAAATATATGCATATCAGCTTGAGGTGTCCAATCATATAAATCATTTTCTGCTAAATTAATTCTTAATGGATGATTTAAATCATAAGTAAATTCATTTATCACTTCTGGAAGTAATACTTCAATTGGAATATTTGGCATAATTGAATTAATATATCCACCTGAATAATTACCATCAAATAAATACTCAAATAAAGAAGCAAACTCAGGTAAGAAAAAATCATTTAAAGATCCCATATCATAATAAGTAATATATGGAACAAGTACATAGGGTAAATAAAAAGGCTCACCATAGGGTTCTTGTAATAACATTAAATCTGCCATTGTTCCAGATAAATCATAAGGTCCTGCCATTGGAAATGAAGAAATCAAATTAAATTCATTTATTTCATTTTCTTGAATGAGTTTATGTGTAGCCATAGTTACATATCCACCTTCAGAATATCCAAAAAGAATAACTTCATTATTTGACTCAATTTGATTACTAGTATAAATGAATTCTTTAGCCGCTCTAATTAAATCTATTGTTGTCCAGGCCGATGGCTCTTTTAAACAATATGGATGTAAAATTTCACTATCACCTAAACCTAAATAATCAGGTTCGACAAAAATATATCCACTACCAGTTAAAACAAAGTTTAAAAGGTTAAAACCCCTTGATGAAGTAACATTATCTCTTTTAACTTCTGTTCCATGCTGCCAACTAATTATAGGAAAAGCTTGCTTATTATTAATAGGGTATGCAATTACACCTGAGGCAATAGTTTCATTTCCATACGGATCAATGGTATTATATTTGAGTTTATACATAACAACATCATATATTATCTCAGGAGCAACTACTCCTAAATCACTATCTACACTTTGCTGAACTTCATCTTTAGTAAAACTTTCAATCAATTCATATGAAATTAACTCACCTTGAAAAGTTAAAATCATTGAAACTAGTATTAAATAAATAAAATTCATAAAAACCTCTTTTTCCTGACTATTTAATGCTCTTATTATAACATCTTAAAATTTCATATCCTATTATTCCAGCTGCAACTGAAACATTTAAGCTTTGTTTTATTCCATTCATCGGTATTTCAACATGGTCATCGCATAATTTAATTAGATTTTCAGAAACTCCTTCAACTTCATTACCAAGAACAATACAAAGTGGAAAATTCCATTTTTTTTCATGAATTAACCTAGAAATTTTTGTTTGCTCAAGTAGAACTAATTTAATTTTTTGTTTTTTTATTTTTTTTGCTAAAAGAATTGGATCTTCATTGTGTTCCCATTCAACAGAATTTTCTGCACCTAAGGCTGTTTTAACTAAATCTTTTTGTGGTGGAACGCAAGTATATCCGGATAAAAACACTTTGGTTGCTCCAATACCATCAGCTGTTCTAAATATAGAACCAACATTATGAGCAGATCTTATATTCTCCAAAAGAAAATATATTGGAATCTTAGGAATGAATTTAACTTCATCTAATGTAGGTCTATTAGCTTTAAGATCGTCATTTGCTCTTTTACTAATCAAAATTTAAAATCCGGATTTTATAACATTTATATCATTATCATCAATTTTATCAAAATCAATTTCAGAAAGCTTACATGTAATTTTAGATTCATCTTTAAAATCTTCAAATAGAACAGTTGAAAAGAAATCAATATCATTTTTGATAATCCAATCATCAAAAATAATTTTTCTAATAATTCTTCCTCTTCTATCAGACCATTCTATTTTATATAAATTAAAATTTTGTTTATCTATATATATTTTAGTTGATTTTTTTTTCTGTTTTTTACTAAATACTTTTATATAATAAACTTCTCTATTATTAAAATTTGTACTTTTAAGTGTAAAACTCTGGTTATCAATTTCATCTAATAAATCAATTAGATTAAAAAAATTTATAATATTAACATTATCTGAATTACTATCCACATCTGAAATTTCATTATCGATCGGTAATTTTTTTCTAACTAATGTTGTATCTTTATTATAATTCAGCCAAAGTTCAATATCTTTATAATCTAATGGAGAATTAAATTTTGTATGATTATAAAAAAATAAAGAATCTTTAAATGGCCAATAAACTTTAAAATCTAAATTATAATTAATAGGTTTAGTAATTAAAGTTTGTTGTTTAATATCAACATTAAATTCTATATTGATATCATTAAGTCTATTAGCAGATTTCTTAATAATATCAATTGGCTCCATATCTAAACAGTAGATTGAAGATAAAATTATTAAAGTATATGTATGTTTAAAGAACTTAGTCATTTAAAATTTTTATTTATGATATATTAATTACTAAAATATTAAGTTTTATATTACCATTAAAACATAAATTATGAAAAATAATAAAATTATCTTAGTCCTAAATGGAAGACTTTTCAATAAAAATAAATTAATTAAATTATTGAAAAAATACTCTACAATCATAGCTGCAGATGGGGCTGCAAATAAATTAATTGATTTGAATATAGTGCCTGATCATATACTAGGTGATTTAGATTCTATTAAAAAAGATTATAAAGATAAATATTATGAAAGACTTATTGAATTAAAAGACCAAGATTTAAATGATTTGCACAAATCAATATTATGGCTAAAAAAAAGGAAGGTAACCGAAGTTGATATAATAGGTCTAGATGGAAAAAGATTTGATCATTCAATAGGTAATTTTAGTATAATTTTAGATTGTATTTCATTTATGAAAATTAAAATATTTACCAAACATGGTACATTTTATACAGTTGATAACAAAATAAAAATTAAAGGATGTAAAAATAAATTTATTTCAATTTTTGATAACTCAAAAAATAACAAAATCAGTACAAAAAATCTTAAATTTGAACTCCATAATGCCAATTTAAAAAAACTTTATGAAGGTACTTTAAATTTTTGTTTAAAAAATGAAATTTATATTTATACAAAAAAAAATATCTTAATTTTCATTTCAAATTAAAATTTAGATAACATGCTTTAAAAACACTTTTAGATAAGATTATTATAAGAAAGCCAATTTATGAAAATTCTAATATTATTTTTATTTTTTAACTTATTTTACGGTAATGAGTGTACAGGAGATACAAATTTAGATTACAATATAAATGTGCAAGATATAATTTTAATAACAAATCACATATTAGAAATTGAGATTTTAGAAAATAATAGCTTAGATAATGCTGATACAAATTTTGATGGTGCAATTAATATTCTTGATATTATTGGAGTAATAGATTTAATAATTAATAATACTGATTTTTGTGAAGAGTTAAATGTAGTTAATCTTAGCGAAAATTGGGAAATACAGCATGATTTATCGTATTTTGATTTTGAAAGTCTTGAATATATTATAGATAACCAGATAGAAAACTTAACATCATTAAATGGTTTGATAATCATTCATAATGGTAAAATTATTTCAGAAAATTATTTTAATGGAAGCTCAGCATTTGATGTTTATAATATATGGTCTGTTACCAAAAGCTACATGTCAACATTAATTGGGCAAGCGATCGATATGCAAATGATTCCATCAATAAATAGTACTTTAGATATTCTTTTGCCAAATCAATTAAATAGCAATTTAGAGAATATTGATTTAGAAAATTTATTAACTATGTCTTCAGGGTATTACGATTCATTCTCTTATCCTAATTGGATTAATGTTAGTACAAATGATTTAATTTCTATGCCTTATTCAAATCCAGGTTTTTTTTGGTACAACAATAGTGCTTGCCATATTAATGCACACATATTGTTTGAGCAAACACAAATGACACCATATGAATTTGCTAATATTTATTTATTTCCTTATTTAAATATTAATAATCCTTACTGGATTAATGGTTTTAATAATATTAATGATGGATCAGCAAGTTTACACTTAACTCTAAGACAAATGGTTAAACTTGGACAATTATTTAACCAAAATGGATACGCTTCAGAAAATAACCAAATCATTTCATCAGAATGGATTAATAATGCTACTTCAAATTTAATTGAAACTGGCTGGTCATATTATGGTGCTAATCAATTAGATGGATATGGGTATCTATGGTGGATTCCAGATGAAGGCTATTTAGCCTTTGGCTATGGAGGTCAATTTATTGCTGTTTTTCCAAATAGAAACTTGGTTATTGGAACGCATTCCGAAACATTTAGTCAATGGAGCTACCAGATTGAATTACTAGATATTATTTTTAATGATATAGCGCCAATATTTGAATAAAATTATTTTTTTAAAATTTGACATTTTGGGCAGATATGAGTACCTCTTTGAACAATATTTTTCTTAATTAACAAAGTATTACATCTTTTACAATTTAAACCATCCCTACCATAAACATTTAAATTTAAAACATAATTTCCAACATAAGTGTAATCATAAGTATAGTCTCTTATTGTTGTTCCACCCAAAGCGATTGATTCATTTAAAACTTTCTTTATACCTTTACGTAATAATTTAATTTGTGATATAGAAAGTAAATTTGATGTTAATTGAGGATGAATCTTAGCAAACCATAAAGCTTCATCAATGTATATGTTTCCAAGTCCAACTAAAAAAGATTGATCAAATAATAATGCTTTAATTTGTCTTTTTTTTGTTGATAGATTTTTTATGAACCATTTATCAGTGAACTCTTTATCAAGTGGTTCTAATCCAAGTTTTGAATTTAAAAAGTTCATATTTTCATAAAAATAAATTCTTCCAAATTTTCTTGTATCTTCAAAAATCAAATTCAAGTTTGAGGTTTTGATGAGCAAAGTAACATGTTTTTTTAATTTAAAATTAGATTTTTGAAAATATAATTTTCCTGTCATTCTTAAGTGAATAGCAAATATAAAATTTTCAAATTCTATAATTATAAATTTTGCTCTACGATAAACATTAATGATTTTATGATTTTTAATTTTACTATTAAAATCAGTGATAGAAAAATTATCAAGAACTTTTGGCCAAAAAATTTCTAATGATAAAATTTTTTCACCAATTAATTTATCTTTTATTGAATTTGCTACAGTTTGAACTTCAGGTAATTCTGGCACTTTATATGAAATAATTAATTAGTTTTAAAAAAATAATAAAAATTAAAATTGGAATCGTAGTAACGATTATCCAAACAATGAATCGAATACTAAAATATTTAATTTTCTTCATTTTTTTTAGGTAAAATTTGAACTTGATCAATATATCTATCAGATGCTCTTTTAATAATAACTTGACCAATTTCCATAAATAAATTTTCACCTACTATAGGTATTCTACCCAATTTAGAAATTATATATCCTGCTATAGTTTCATAATTTCCTTTGGGTATTAAATTATTATGTTTTTTATTAAAGTCATCACATTTCATTTTTGCTTTAACAATGATCGAGCCATCATTTAATTTTTTAGTTGATTTAGGTATAATATCAAATTCATCTTCAAATTCACCAAAAAGTTGTTCAAAAATATCTTCAGCTGTTATCATTCCAGCTGTTTTACCTTCTTTATCTAAAATAATTCCTAAAGAATGACTTGCTTTTTGGAATAGTGGAATAATCTCTAAAATATGTTTTGAATAAGGTATAAACAGTATCTCTTTAACAATTTCTTTAAGACTTTCTGGACTTTTATATAAATCATATAAATAAATCATTCCAATAATATTATCTATGTTACCTTTATATACTGGCAACTTAGAATGACCAGATTCAATAAAAATATGCATTGCTTTCTCAAGCGAATCATTAATAGAAATAGATGAAATATCATCTTTTTGTGTCATACAATCATGAACAGATGTTTTGCTAAAATCAAAAACATTAGAAATTAACTCTTGTTGTTCTTTTTCCATTGTATCTAAATCATCTACTTGCTCAAAAGTTAATTGTAAATCCTCTCTTTTTTCTTCTTCCGGAATCTGCTTGTATAATTCAAGCCATCTAAACTTAATGATTAATTCCAGTAATGGATAAAAAAGATAATACATAAATAATAGTAATGGAGATAAATAAACTAAACCAATATTCGCATGATTTTTAATAAAAGTTTTAGGCAAAATTTCACCAAAAATTAAAATTATTAATGAAATTAATATTAAAATAGATGAATTAGACCAACTGTTACTAAGAAGATGCAATGTTGCGTAAGTGGTTGCTGCTATATTTGAAATATTAGTACCAATTAGAATTAAAAATAAAAAAATTTCTTTTTTTTGAATTATGGTCTGGGATATAATAGAAAGTTTATTTTTCTGTTTTGCCCATACATCTATTTGATATGGGTTGGATGATATTAGTGCAATTTCCAAGCTAGAAAAAAAAACTGAAAATAATAAACCAAATAATGCTAAAGTGAGTTCCGTCATTAATGAAATTTAATAAAAATAGTTATGTTCGGCATTAAAAAAAATATACTTATGATAAAAAACATAAATAATAGTAATTTATTAATATAGATTTAATTTTATTAAAAGGTAATAGCATTGAATAGTAATATTTTTAGAGAATATGATATTAGAGGTATTGTAACAGAAGATTTTCCTAAAAAAGTTGTTGAGCAGCTTGGAAAAGCATTTGGCACATATATTTTAAGAAATAATGGCACAACAATTTCAGTTAGTGGAGATATAAGAGAAAGTAGCCCGACTCTTAAAAAATATTTTATTTCTGGAGTTCTAAGTACGGGAGCAAATATTATTGATTGTGGAATGTTACCAACTCCTGTCAATTATTTTTCAATGTATCATTTAAATGTTGATGCTGCTGTACAAATAACAGGAAGCCATAATCCAAATGAATTTAATGGTTTTAAGTTTTCCTGTAAAAATGAATCATTTTATGGTAAAAAAATTCAACTACTCAAAAATATGATATTAGAAAATGATTTTATGATAGGAAATGGAAAAATGAATTCACAAGATATTATCAATGATTATATAAATATGCTTGTAAATAAAATAACAATTGATAAAAAACTAAAAGTGATTGTTGATTCTGGAAATGCTTGTGGTTGTATAACTGTGCCTCAAACTATGAAAAAAATCGGAGTTGATGTTGATGAACTTTATTGTGATATTGACTCATCTTTTCCAAACCATCATCCTGATCCAACAGTAGATTCTAATCTTAAAGATATCATTAATAAAATTAAAAATGGAAATTATGATTTAGGTATGGCTTTTGATGGTGATGCAGATAGAATAGTTGTTATAGATGAAAAAGGTGAAGTCATTCGTTCTGATGATTTAATGTGTTTATTTTTACCTGAAGTGATTACCTCGACAAATAAAAAAATAATTTTTGATGTAAAATGTTCTGAATCTTTAGAAAAAATGATTATTAAAAATGGAGGCAATCCTTTAATGTGGAATACTGGACATTCGCTCATTAAAGATAAAATGAAAACAGAAAAAGCAACATTTGCTGGTGAAATGAGTGGTCATATCTTTTTTGCTGATGATTATTATGGATATGATGATGCACTTTATGTTGGGTTAAGATTACTTCAAATTTTATCTAAAACAGATAAAAATTTATCAGAATTAACAAAAAATATACCAAAATATCATTCAACTCCTGAGATGAGAATAGATTGTGATAGTGACGAAGAGAAATTTAAAATTACAAAAAAAGCTGTTGATTTTTTTACATCTAATTACGAATGCATAACAATTGATGGTGTTAGAATTAAATTTAAAGATGGTTGGGGCTTAGTAAGATCATCTAATACGCAGCCAGTAATAGTTTGTAGATTTGAAGCAAAAACAAAAGAACTACTACAACAATACAAACAATTAGTATTTGATCAACTAAGTAAGTTTGGTAATATAAATGTTCAATAAAGATATCAATTCAATTCAATTGAAAATCAATGAAGACCTTAAAGCTATATACACATATGGACCTAAATCATTAGTTGATACTTTTAATTATGTTATTAGCGGCGAAGGAAAAAGAGTCAGACCTTTATTAACTATATTAACTTCTGAATCATTATTTGAAGATTCTAAAAAATCATATAATGCTGCGCTGGCAATTGAAATTTTGCATAATTTTACATTAGTTCATGATGATATCATGGATAAGGATTCTATAAGGCATGGTAAAGAGACTGTTCATAAAAAATGGAATGATTCAACAGCAATATTAACTGGTGATTTAATGCTTGCAAAAAGTTTAAAAATTCTATCTGATTCAAATTATAATAATAAAGTTATGGAATCTTTCAATTCAGCTCTAGTAGCAGTTTGTGAAGGACAAGCTCTTGATAAAGAATTTGAAACATTAGAGTCTATATCAGAAAATGATTATTTTAAAATGATTGAGAAAAAAACATCAAATTTAATAGCAATGCCAATTGAAATAGGTGCTTTAGCATATGATTGTCCTGATCAAATATGTAATACTTTATTTGAATATGGATTAAATATTGGAAAAGCTTTTCAAATCAATGATGATTACTTAGAAATAATATCTAGTGCCGATGTTATGCAAAAAAGCCTTGATAGTGATATAGTTTTAGGTAAAAAAACTTATCCTATAATTCTGTGTAATAATATAGATAAAAATTTTATATCTGACTTAAAAAATAATAGCAATAAAATTGAAGATATCATTAATGAATTACGAACTTTTATTAAATATCATAGAATTGATAAAGAAATAAAAAATTGTGTTGATATTTTTTATAATAATGCAAATAAACTCATAAAAGATATAAATTTTAAAAATAATAGTTTACAAAACTTTGTTAATTTACTTAAAAAAAGGCAAAAGTAATGAATAACATAAATATTGATAAATCTAATATGTATAAATCTATATCAGAATTTCCAAAACATGTTCAACATTCATTTGATTTTTTTGAAAAAAATTCTTCAATTAAAAATATTATTTCTAATAACATTAATAATATTTTAATTCTTGGTATGGGCGGTTCAGCAATAACTGGCCTCTTATTTAAAGAAATCCTTGCAGATAAACTATCTATTACGGTAAATGTAAATCAAGGATATACAATTCCAGAATGGGTAAATAAGAATACATTAATTATTGCATGCTCATACTCAGGCAATACTGAAGAAACTTTAATAGGATTAGAAAAATGTTTATCCAAAACATCCAAAATAATTGGTTTTTCCACTGGTGGAAAGTTGATTGATATTATAAATGAAAATAAAAATGACTACGTATTAATGCCTAAAGGTTTACAACCAAGAGCTGCACTAGGATATTCATTTACTTTAATGCTAATTTTGTTAAACAGAATTGGATTTATTAAAAATAGTATTATTATTGACTTTCAAAATAATTTACCTGAATTATCAAAATACAATGAAATTTTTTCAGAACAAAAAGAGACTAATATTTCATATAAAATTGCAAAAGATATATATGATAAAAATCCTCTAATTTATGCTCAAGATGGAGTTTTTGGAATTATTGGATATCGATTTAAATGTCAACTTGTTGAAAATTCAAAAATATTGGCTTTTAATAATTTTATCCCTGAAATGAATCATAATGAAATTGAAGCTATTACAGAAAATGTTAATACTAAAAATAATTTTGTTGTAGTATGGATTAATAATGATGAATATCATATTAGAAATAAAAAAAGAATAGATATTGTCAAAACTATTTGGTCTAATAAAATAAAAACACAAATTGAAATTAATTTAGATTTAGAGCACATTAAAAGTAATTTAATAAAATATCTTATATATATTAATCTTATGGATTGGATATCATATCATGCTGCAATATTAATTCAAATAGATCCTTCTATAATTCCTAATATAAATAAACTAAAAAAAAGTTTGTAATAAAATTCAAATACTATAACTTTAATCATGGAATTATTTAATTTTGAAAAAGTAGAATTTAGTTCTTCACACAAAAGTTACGTTGTGATTCTTAAAAATTGTGAAAACAAAAAAACAATACCAATATTGATAAGCAGTAACGAAGCACAATCATTATCATTGACGAGTGAAAATATTAAATTACCTAGACCTAGAAGTAATGAATTATTTTTAAACTTACTAAATAAAATTGAAGGAAATATAAAATCAATTTCAATAAATAAATATGAAAATGGCATTTTTTTTGCAATTTTAAATATTAAGATTAATCAATCTATAATTAATCTTGACTGTAAGCCATCTAATGCAATTGAAATAGCTATTAAAGAAAATGCTCCTTTATACATTTCTCAAGATGTTCTTAATAAAATTAATTTCAATAATATAATAGAACAACAATCATTAAACGAAGGTTATGAATCTTTCAATCAGAATGTAGATATAAGTGATATTAAAGATAACTTGATGGATGCTTTAAATAAGTCAATTATTGAAGAAAATTATGAGGTTGCTGCAAAACTTCGAGATAGAATTAATAAATTAAAAACCTAAAAATTTTAATGCTTGTTTAGAAGCATTATTCTCTGCTTCTTTAATTCTGTTTCCAAAGCCTAAAAATTCATTATCATTTAATTTTAAGATTACTTTAAAATTAATTTCATTACTTTTATCAGAGACTTTATTCTCAATAAGTTCAAATGTAGGTCCTTTAAAATTTAATTTAGAGCATAACTCAATCAAATTACCTTTAAAATTAATATCACTAAATGTTAGTTTAGGTTGAATTAAAGTGTTAACTATAAAATTTTTAACCTGTTTAAAATTTGAGTCTAAAAAAATTGCGCCAGTTAATGATTCATATAAATCACAATTTAATTTTTCAATAGTTGATTTATTATTAAAATCAATTGATTTCCCTATATAAGCACTCTCAATAAGTTTTATTCTTTGTGATGCTAAAGATAAATTTTTACGATTCACAATTAAACTTTTTTGTTTAGATAACTTACCTTGATTTAAATTTGGATATTTTAAAAATAATGATTCTGATACAACCATACCAATTATTGAATCACCCAAAAACTCAAGTCTTTCATAACTTTTAGTTTTATTAAAATAAGAAGGATGAGTTAGAGATGTTTTTAAAATTTTAATATCTTTAAAAAAATAATTAATTCTCTCTTGAATATCATTTAGATGTTTTTTTTGGGAATTATACACTTTTAAAAATTATGACACTATTATGACCTCCAAAACCAAAATTATTTGATAATGCATAATTAATATTTTTTGAAATTGATTTATTTGGAACACAATTCAAATCACATTCAGAATCTGGATTAGTATAATTTATGGTAGGAGTAATAATATTGTTTTTAATGGATAAAATTGTGGCAATTGCCTCTATACCTCCTGTTGCTCCAAGCAAATGCCCTGTCATAGATTTTGTAGAACTAATATGTAAATTTTTATAGCACTTATTAAAAACATTTTTTATTGCTTTTGTTTCTATTCTATCATTGTACTGAGTTGATGTACCATGAGCATTAATATAGTCAATATCTGTTGATTTTATTCCTGCATCAAATATTGCTTGTTTCATTGCTATGATTGCACCTTTGCCATCTGGATCTGGACTAGTGATATGATAAGCGTCACCGCTAGCACCGTAACCAACTATTTCAGCTAAAATCTTAGCACCTCTTTTTTGTGCATGCTCTGAACTTTCAAGAACTAAAATACCTGCTCCTTCACCCATGACAAATCCATCTCTATTCTTATCAAAAGGCCTTGATGCTTTATTTCTATCATTATTTTTACTTAATGCTTTCATATTTGAAAAACCTGCTATTGACATCTCTGTAATTGCAGCTTCTGTACCTCCTGCAACTATTACATCAGCTAGACCCATCTGTATCATCTTAAATGCATCACCAAAAGCATGATTACTAGTTGCACAAGCAGATGTGACACTATAATTTAAGCCCTTAAATCCATATTTAATTGAAATATGGCCAGGAGCAATATCTGAAATCATAGATGGTATAAAAAATGGACTTACAAACCTTGGATTTTTTATTAATTTTTTATGTTGCTTTTCAAAAGTTGATATTCCTCCAATGCCTGATCCAACGATGACACCAATTCTTTCTTTATTTAAATTTTGTGAATCTAGTTTTGATTGTGCTATAGCTTGATCAGCAGCTATTATTGCAAAAGCAGAAAACCTATCAAGTTTATTTTTTTCTTTTTTATCAAAAAAATTATCTAAATCTATTTTAGATTCGCCTGCAAGTTTTATATCAAAATTACTTGTATCAAATTGAGTTATATTATTAATGCCATTATAACCATTTTGTAAATTTTTCCAAAAATCAGATAAATTATCTCCAATTGGAGATACCACTCCCATACCTGTTACAACAACATTTTTTTTCATTTAAATTTAATTTTTAGAATTAATGTAATCTAAAGCTTGCTGTACAGATAAAATTTTCTCTGCGTCATCATCAGGTATTTCTATTTCAAATTCCTCTTCAAACTGCATAATTAACTCTACAGTATCTAATGAATCTGCACCTAAATCATCAATGAATTTTGCATCAAGAGTAATTTTTTCTCTATCTACATCTAATTTATCAATAATAATTTCTGTTATTTTATCTAGTGTATTATCCATTGTGTTTCCTTT
>CEVN01159344.1_pt1 | contig 33852 bp, 31 predicted proteins | sample 427041 | NCBI WGS metagenome assembly CEVN01 (sample SAMEA2623463, study PRJEB7988) | marine metagenome | biome: marine biome (ENVO:00000447); feature: surface water layer (ENVO:00002042); material: "saline water (ENVO:00002010), including plankton (ENVO:xxxxxxxx)" | depth 5 m
AGTGTACCTGTTGTTACATCAGTAGCATCGCAGGGTAGCTATGTTTATTAAGGATAAGCGCTGAAAGCATATAAGCGCGAAACCTATCCTAAGATTAGATTTCTTTGTCTTTAGACAGAAGACTTCCGGTAGACTACCGGTTATATAGGCCATAGATGTAAGAATGGTAACATTTTCAGTCGAGTGGTACTAAGTAGTCTTCCAACTTGATTAATTATTAATTTATAAATACTGATTTTTATTAAAAACTACAAAAATTAATTATTGTAAAATTTTCCGGTGATAATAGCGCAAGGGTCACACCCGATCCCATTCCGAACTCGGAAGTTAAGCCTTGTTGCGCCGATGGTACTGCACGGGAGACTGTGTGGGAGAGTAGGTAATCGCCGGTAATATTAATAAATAGAGGGTTCTCTTATGCAGAACCCTTTTTTTATTTATAATTATATCTTATTTGATTAAGTTTATATGTAATTTGCTTTAGGATTATTATGTTTAAAAAAAATAACTTCATAGTAATAATATTAATGTTATCTATTAATTTTATTTTTGCTGATTGCGGAAATTTTAGCATTAAAGAGGATTATTTTGCTGATCATTTAATTGGTTTTTATTTAAATAGTATTGATATAGAGACTGGCGATTCAAATGTAGAGTATTTTAGATACAGAATTAAAAATGAAAATCAAACAATCAATGATTTAGAAGCACATTATTCATTAATTATAAATTCACCCGATTTAAATTTGTCAAACTTTGAAATGATGTCTGGTATTGTAAATATATCTAATATTATTGTTCCAGAACTAATATTTACAAATCTTGATATTAATTTTAATACAACATCTATTCCTGGAGCAGATTTTAACTTAACTGAATCTAATCTTGCTTCATTTGATGAACTAGAAGCTATTCAGAGTGTAATACTATCATCAGGCAAAATTCCTAATGGTACATATATTTTAAACGTAACATTAAAATGTTCAGAAAATGACAATATTATATACGATTCAATAAGTAAAACAATCGAAGCATTTGAGCCAACATTTTTAGATTTAGTTTCTCCTGGTAGCACTTCTTTACAAGATACTTCTATAAATACGATAATGTCTACAAATCCTCTTTTTACATGGAATGCAGATTATTGTAGTAATTGTGTTTATGGAATTAGAGTTTGTAAATATGATCCTTCAATTCATTCATCTTTATCAGATGCAATTAATGATAATTCTATGTTACCATCTAATCAAAGTTTTGATTATTATCCAGTACAAAATAATCAAAGTTTTTCATACCCTTCAAATGATGCCTTTGACTTAATGCCTGGAGAATTATACGTATGGCAAATAAATAGAACTTATGATACGACATTAGGTACGCAAGAGACTAACAGCCCAATAATGATTTTCAAAATTTATTCAACTGATGAAATAGTGGAAGATTCTCAAAATAATGATATCTACAGTGAGTTAATTAATCAACTTCTCGGTGAGCAATATAATCAGTTATTTGGTAATAATGGTGAGTTAAAGGGTTTTATTTTAAAGGGTAATTCCATTATTTTAAATAATGAAACAGTGCCTGTTACAGTATTGTATGAAATCGTTAATATGATTAATGATGGTGAAATTGAAATAATTGAGTTGGAAGTTGAATGATTTATTTTAAAATTATATTAATATTTATTCTTTGTAATTTATCTTATAATAAAGAAACTCTAGGCCTTGTCACTAAATCAAAAGGTAAAGTTGAGTATCAGAAATATGATTCTAATTCATATACCACTAATATCAAAAAAGGTTTAGGTTTATATGGAGATGATCAAATAAGAACAGGTGATAATGGCTTTTCAATTTATAGATATCTTGATGATGCTAGTTCAATAAAAATCTTAAAAAATTCTGATGTAATAATTGAAGGTAGAATTGACTCAAGAAATATTTCAAAAAATATTGAAGTTAAAAATGGTTTGTTAAATTTTAATATAAATGATCAAAATGAGGGATATTTTACAGTTGTTACACCAACATCTGTAGCTACAGTTAAAGGTACTGAATTTTGGTTAATTTGTAATGGTGATGAAGGTGATAAATTTTTAGGTGTTGAGGGATTAGTAGAAGTTAAAAATGTAGAATCAGGCCAAGTTGTAGTTTTAAATGAAAATTCTACAGTTTTATCTTCTTCTGATGGTAATATAGTAACACAAACAATGACTACACAAGATTTTCAACAAGTTGAGGATTTAAATGAAGAATCTGGCGAGTACGAAGATTTTAATATTGAAACTGAAACTGGATTTAATGAAAACGAAAATGATAGTGAATTAGATCTATCATCAAATTTAGATACTCAAAATATTATTAGAATTGAATTTGAAGACTCCTCTGGTAATATTAAAGAAATAATTATTAAATATAAATAACATATATTTTATTAATGTCAAATTATAAAATCCTTCTTCTTTTTTTTATTTTATCATCATTTTTACATACTCAGATTTTATTTCATAAAGTTATTGAAAAATCTGATTATGAAAGCCCCATAACTATTGATGTATTTGTATCAATTGATGAAGCTCAAATTCAAAGTTTAAAACTATATTATAAATCTGAAAATCAAATTAATTATATAGAAAATCTAATGACTAAATCTAATGATAGTTTTTATTATGGTATTATCCCTGCTAATTTCTCAACAATTAAAAGAGTTGACTATTATATTTTATTAGAGCTAAAAAATGGAAAATTGTATTCCTTTCCCTATGATAATCCAATCTCAAATCCAGTTAAAATTAAAATAATTGAATCAAAAAAAACTCAAAAGAAGATACAAACTGATAATTTAAAAAATGATTTACAAATTTTAAGTCCTTTACCTAATGCAAGAGTTTATAAAGATGATTTGTTAGTTTCCTTATCGTATTTTAAACTAAAAAATATTGATATTTCAAAAACAAAAGTTTTTTTGAATAAGCGTGAAATAACAAATAAGGTTAAGTTTTATGATAATTATTTCATTTACAAGCCTGAATTTATAATTGAAGGTCAATATCGTATTGAAGTTATTTTCATTGATAATTATAATAGGCAGCTATCACCATTTAATTGGAAATTTACTGTTTTATCAAGTGATAGATTGTCTGGACTATCGACTATGTTTACTCATTCAGGAAGATTTAGTTCAAATTATTCGCTTAATTCAAATAATTCTGATGAGCTTGAAGTTCTTAATTTAAATTTTGATTATAGGCCAAACTTTGATTTTTTAAAGTTAAGAACAAAAATAAAGTGGTCAAACGATGCCACTGATTATCAACAAGATAAAAATAGATATTTAGTACAATTTAACGCCCCATATATTAATTTGGAATTAATGGATTCTTATCCTTATATAAGTCAATATGCTTTAAATAGTTTCAGAATAAGGGGATTAAATTTTACGTTTGATTCTAAGTTTTTTGATTTAAATATAATACAAGGTGATTTAGCAAATTCGCACCAAGGTGATCCTAGTAATAGAGGTTTAGTTTTTGCTAATTACAGTAATAATGATACGTTAAACTTTAGCATTGATAATTATGCGTTTAGAAGAAATATTTTTGCATTAAATCTTGGATTTGGCATTCCTGAATCCTTTTTCTATAATTTAAATATTGTAAAATCAAAAGATAACATAAATAGTCTATTAAGTTTTCCAGATAACTTAAACAATCATAGAATTGAAATTGATGATGATTATCTTTTTTTAGTCGAAAATAATAATGAACTTTTTGATTCGTTATTAATAATTAATGATAATGATACCACAATAAATTATTCAATTTCATATGGTGATTTAAAAAATCTACATCAAAATCAATATAATTTTAATATTTTAACCAAAAATTGGTCTGGTGATACACCAAAAGATAATTTAGTAATTGGTTCAAACCTAAAGTGGTATTTAGATAATCAAAATATAACATTCAACTTTGGGTCAAGTTTAAGTCTTCTAAACCAAAATACATGGGAACCTGTACTTTCTATAGAATCAATTGATACATTATTTGATAATAATCAAGATGGTATGATTATGGAGGATTTACAATTACCAGATAATATTAATTTTTCTGATTACGAGGATATTTTTAAATTTAGTTTTAATCAAGTTCCGTTACTTCCGATCGATATTTCTTCAGGTAAAATAGGTTTAGAGCAAATTCTAACTATGCCATCTTTAGCATATAACATTGACTTATCATTAAAATATATTTCTCATAATATTAATATGGGTATAAAACAAATTGGTCCGGAATACAAATCCTTAGCTAATCCATATTTACAAACAGATATAAGAGAACAATTTATTAATGATAGATTTAGATTACTTAACAAAAAGCTATTTGTAGATATGGGTTTTAAAAGAATTGAAGATGGAATCGAAGTTTCAAAAAAATCATTATCTAAAACAGATAAATATAATTTAACAATGAATTATTATCCTGGTTATGATTTACCAAATTATAGTTTATCAATTAATATGTCTAAAAGAGATAACGGTGTTGATTCACTTGATGTTTTTTCTTATCAAGAATTTGTTGGATTTGATGACCCTGAAGCAGATGCTTTAGGTTATAAAGAAATTTCAGATACTACCAATAGAAGAGAGAATACTAATTCATTTCAAACAAATTTTAGTATATCTTATAATTACAAATATTTTGGTGACCATAATTTTCTTTTTAATATATCACAAACAAATAAAAAAGATTTATTATTTAATGAAGTCATCGAATATGATTCATTATATTTTTCTCCACAAAGTTTTAATCAAATGCTTTTAGTTAATTTGAAATCAAAATGGACAAAACTATGGAAATCAAATTTAAATTTAAATTACAACTACTTTAATTATTCTAAAGATACGCCTTTCTATCAACAACAAGTTTTAAAACAAATTGATTTAAAAGGTTATTATTATAGACAAAAATTTATTAATCTTATTAAAGTCGGGTTTAATTATACTAAAGCAAATGGTAATTTATCTTACAATGAAGTTGGTTCAAGTTTTAGTACAAAATTAGAAATTATAAAAAATATTTTTTGCGATTTTAATTATGAATTTCGTTTTAGAGAAACTGATTCTTCATTTAGAAAGAATCAATATTATTATATCAAAATTTCTTATAAATTTTAAATTATGGTAATCAAAAATAAAACTGCTTACATAATAACATTTATATCAGTTCTCATAAATATGGTTCTATATTGGTCTGGTTCATATGATTATTTAGAAAAAAAATTATATGATTTTAGATTTAGATTGAGAGGTCCTATTAGCGGAGATTACATCTCAAATTTAAAAAATAAGTTTCAAGATAATAAAGCATTAAAATTTGATAAACGTAATAATGATATTGTAATACTTGGACTAGATCAAACATCTTATGAAATGATAGGTAGATATTATCCCTATGATAGAGCGGATATATGGGCTAAAGTTATTGATAATCTCGTTCTTGCTGGCTCTAAAGTAATTGTATTTGATATTATGTTTGATCATATTTCAGAACAAGATTCTATAATGTCTAAATCTATAAAAAATGCTGAGAACAAGGGAGTAAAAGTTATTTTAGCAGCAAATAATATTATAGAAACTGGAATAGCTAACAAAAAATATAGATTAATTAAGCCAAGCAAAAAAATATTAAAAGATACTGATTCTAAAATTGGATTAGTTGGAACTGTAAATGATAATGACGGTTTTGTTAGAAGATATATTAGTTATGATTATAATGTTGATGAATTAGATCAAGAAAAATATTTTTCATTAGCTCTAGAGGCTGTTCAAAATTATACAAATGATCAAATTGTTGTAGATATAAACGGTCTAAATATTGGCGATTTATTCATTCCAAATTTCAATAAGGAGAATACTTTTCTTATAAATTATTATGGTCCAAGTTCATCTGATAGATATGGGACATTTTTACAAACCTCTCTTTATAATATCTTAGATGATTGTGATCCAGATGAGTCTAATTGTCAACCAACAATAAAAAATCCCCATTATGGTGTTTACGAAAATTTTTTCAATCAGTTAATAAATGATGATAGATTAAATTGTTTTAAAGATAAGATTGTAATCATTGGTTCAGTTTTAAAAGAACATCATGATGTTTTTAATACTCCATTTAATGATTATAATAATACTGGAGAAATGTATGGGGTTGAATTACATGCTAATGTTATTCAACAAATTTTAGATAATAACCATATTAAATCTAAATTGTCATTTTTCGGCTATAATTCTTCTACTAATGATAAAGTAATAAGTTTAGCTATAAGCATATTGTTTGCATTTGTAATTCTTATATGTATTAACTACATGAGGCCACTTTATTCAATTAGCTTAACTCTTGTATTAATAATGACATGGTTTAACATTGCAATAGGAGCTTTTGTTAATGACTATTTATTTTTAATAAAATTTATATTAGGGTTAAAAACTAATATGCCTGATTTAAATGAGTCTAATATGCTTCCAGTAATATATCCTATATCATCTATGATATTAAGTTATGCATTTAATTTATCTTATAAATTATATACTGAGAATCTTGATAAGAAATTTTTAAAAAATACATTTGGAAATTATATCTCATCTGATTTAGTTGATGAAATGTTTAAAACTAAAAAAATTCCTGAATTAGGTGGTATTGAGGGATATCATACTGTAATTTTTTCAGATATTGCTAACTTTTCTACTTTTTCAGAACAATTAAAACCTAATCAACTTGTAGAACTATTAAATGAGTATTTAACAGCAATGACACAAATTATAATTAATAATGGTGGTACAATTGATAAGTACATTGGTGATGCTATTGTTGCCTTTTATGGAGCTCCAATTGATTTAAAAAATCATGAGTATAAGGCTGCTTTATCTGTTATTCAAATGAATGATAAATTAAAAGAATTAAAACATAAATGGAGAAATGAAAAAGAAAAATGGCCAGATTTAGTTATAAATATGGAGCATAGAATAGGAATAAATTCAGGAAATTTAGTTACTGGTAATATGGGTTCAGAACTACAAATGAATTATACATGTATGGGTGATACTGTAAATTTATGTGCACGTTTAGAATCAGGGGCAAAACATTGGGGTATAGATGCTCAAGTATCAGAATCAGTTTACAATCAAACAAAAGAATATTTTATATTTAGAAAGCTTGGAAGTATTCAAGTTAAAGGAAAAAAACAGTCAGTTAATGTTTATCAGCTAATTTGTAAAAAAGAAAATCAAACAGATGAAATTAAACGTTTGTTGGAACAGTTTGAAAAAGCAAGACAATTATACTTAGATAAAAAATGGGATGAAGCAATTATTGAATTTACAAAAACAATTGATTTAGAATTTAAAGATATTAATCCTAGCTTAACGTATATTACAATATGTAATGAATATAAAAAAAATCCTCCTTTATCAGGTTGGGATGGAACATATATTTTTAATAAAAAATAAAAATTAATATGAATGAAAAATATAAGATACTTAACACAAAAACATTTAGTGAACTGGAGACAAAAGAAAAGGGAGCAAAGTTTTCTAAATACATTAGGCCAGGTGAAATTTATACATTAAATGGTAATTTAGGTTCTGGTAAAACTACATTTATGAAGGGTATTTTGAGGGGTTTAAATTTTAAAGGTTCAGTAACATCTCCAACTTATACGTTGATAAATGAATATTATGCAAAGTATAACATAATTCATTTAGACTGTTACAGGGAAAAAAACCTAGAACGGTGGTTAAATATTGGTTTAACTGACTATTTTGATGGTAATAATATTATATTTATTGAATGGGCTAATTTTATACAAAGTTTATTACCAGAAAAAATAAAAAATATATCTTTTGAAGTATTAAATGATAATGAGAGGTATATTAAATATAATGAGTAAATTAATCTTATGTGTTGAAACAACTACAAATATTTGTAGTGTTGGTTTATTCAAAGATTCAACCTCTTTGGTGTTAAAAGAAAATTACGATAAATCTCATTCATCTGTTCTAGCTTTATTTGTTGAACAAATTTTTCAGGAAACAAAATTTAATATTAATGAATTAGATGCCATTGCCATTTCTGTAGGTCCGGGGTCTTATACTGGACTCAGAATTGGTATAAGTTTTGTTAAAGGAATTGCATATTCACTAAATATACCAATTATTCCAATAGATACTATCGATTCATTGAATACCAAAATAACGGAATTAAATTATTTAATTGCAATTCATGCTTATTCTGATAATTACTATTTACAAGAATTTAAAGATAAGGTTAAATATGGTGCGCCCAAATTTGTTTCAATTGATGAAATTGATAAAAATAAAAACATTTATGGGTATAATTCTAAAAAAGAGAAATTTATAGAAATAATTAAGCCTAGTGCAAAAAAAATTGCAAAATTAGCATTTGAAAATTATAATAAAAGTATAGTTAAGGATATTAAATTAGTAAAACCTAATTATATTAATCCAATAAAATTTAAATAAAAAATTTAACAATGACAGAATGGTTTAGAAGAAAATCGCAAAATATAAAAACTAGTATTAAGAGAGATACTAAAGAAGGCATGTGGATTAAATGTCCAGATTGTGGTGAAGTAGTATATAGTAATATGCTTGCAAATACATTTTATATGTGTCCAAGTTGTTCACATCATTTCAATTTTTCAGGTAAAAAATATATAGATTTATTATTAGATAAAGAAAATAGAGTAAGCATATCTGATAACATAATTTCAAACGATCCACTAAGTTTCACAGCTATTAAAAATTATAAAAAACAAATAAATGATGCTATTGATAAAACCAACAATAATGATGCCATATTATCTTATTCAGGATATATTGATAAACTAAAGGTCGTAGTAGTTGCTTTGGATTTTTCTTTCATAGGAGGAAGCATGGGTTCAGTTGTTGGTGAGGTAATTAGTCAATCTATTGAATTTGCTGATAAAAATAATCAACCTTTAATTATAATATCTGCATCTGGAGGCGCTAGAATGCAAGAGGGCGCTATTAGTTTAATGCAATTAGCTAAAACTAGCGGTAAGATGTCAAAATTTTCTAAAAATGGTGGTTTGTTTATATCAATTCTTACTAATCCTACGATGGGTGGTGCAAGTGCAAGTTTTTCAATGCAAGGGGATATAATTATTGCAGAACCAAATGCACTTATAGGTTTTGCTGGCCAAAGAGTAATTAAACAAACAATAGGTCAAGATTTGCCTGAAGGTTTTCAAAGATCTGAATTTTTATTAAAAAAAGGTTTTATAGATCATATAGTTCCAAGAAATAAATTAAAGTCAAATATATTTAAATTAATTAAATTTTTTTATGAATAATCATAAATTAGAAACAATTGTTATACTTGATTATGGATCTCAATATACGCAATTAATTGCAAGAAGAATTAGAGAACTTAATATTTATTCTGAAATCTACAATCATGATATTTCATTAGAAAAGTTACAATTAAAAAATATTAAAGGTATTATCCTTTCTGGCGGTCCAAATAGTGTTTATGATAAAAATGCTCCTAAGTTAAATCATAGTTTATTAAAATTGAAGATTCCAATTTTTGGTATATGTTATGGGCTACAACTTTTATTAGACAATATGGGAGGAAAAATAAAAAAAGGATCTATTGGAGAATATGGCAACGCAAAAATTAATATTGATACAAAAGACTTGCTATTTAACAATGTTCCAAATAATTGTAATGTATGGATGAGTCATACTGATAAAGTTGATGATGCAGGTTCAAATTGGGATATACTAGCAAAATCTGAAAATAATATTATAGCTGCTATTAAACATAAGAAAGAAAAAATTCATGCAGTTCAATTTCATCCAGAGGTCACTCATACTAATTTTGGGTTAGAAATTATATCAAACTTTTTATTTAAAATATGTAAGCTAAAAAGAAATTGGACAGCGGAAAATTTTATTAATGAAACGGTTAAATTTTTGAAAAATAAAATTGGTGATAATGAAGTAATATGTGGTTTATCTGGAGGTGTAGATTCATCTGTACTTGCAACTTTACTACACAAAGCCATTGGTAACAAAAGTAAAGCTATTTTTATAAATCATGGATTATTAAGAAAGAATGAAATTGAAGATGTATTAGTTAATCTACAAAAAGATTTAGGTATAAATATAAAATTATTAGATGAATCAAGTATATTTTTAAATGAATTGAAAAATATAACTGATCCTGAAAAAAAGAGAAAAATCATAGGTAAACAGTTTATAAGATCATTTGAATCTGCAATCCAAAATTATAAAAATGTTAAATTTTTAGCTCAAGGTACACTTTATCCTGATGTTATTGAATCAGGTGGAGATGAGTTTAGTTCTGCTGTTACAATTAAATCTCACCATAATGTTGGGGGTTTACCTAAAAATATGAAATTAGAGCTAATTGAACCTTTGAGAAATTTATTTAAAGATGAAGTAAGGAATGTTGGTAAAAAATTAGGTTTATCAGATCAGGTAATAAATAGACATCCTTTTCCAGGACCTGGTTTGGCAGTTAGAATTATTGGAGAAATAAACAAAGAAAGAATTAAGATTTTACAAGAAGCAGATAATATTTTTATTAATATTTTAAAACATACAAAAGAATATGATAAAATTTGGCAAGCTTTTTGTGTTTTAATTCCAATTAAAACAGTTGGGGTAATGGGAGATGTTAGAACATATGATAATCTTATAGCTTTGAGAGCTGTAACAAGTATTGATGGAATGACTGCAAATTGGTATAAAATGAAGGATAGTGTTCTTGAATTATGCTCAAATGAGATAGTTAATAAAGTTAAAGGAGTAAATAGAGTTGTTTATGATATTACTTCTAAACCTCCTGGAACAATTGAATGGGAATAAAAATATCAGATTTTTCTAATCATTTTAATAATTTAGTTGAAGCCAAAATTTATAATTCATTGCCCTCAAAATTAAATAGTGAAAATTTTGCAATCCCTATTCAAACTCATAGCTGTAATGTAAAATTTATTACAGAGCCAGGTAAATATGAAAATGTAGATGGATTAATTTCTTCTTTTGATTATAAAATTCCTTTGATTATTAATGTTGCAGACTGTGTACCAATCTATATTTTTGATATTAAAACCAATTTTTATGGTATTGTGCACTCAGGATGGAGAGGTACGAGAGATAAAATTATTAAAAATGCTTTAAATATTTTTGTCAACCAGTTTAATTCAAAATCAAACGATATATTCTTAGCTATAGGACCACATATCAAGCAGTGCTGTTATGAGGTTGAATGGGATGTAGCTAAATATTTTAAAAATATAAAAAAAACTAAATATGATAATAAATGGTTTTTAAGTTTAGATAAAGAAATTATTAATGATATATTAAATTTTGATATTCCCTTGCAAAATATTATATCATCAAATATATGCACTTATGAATCAAAATATTGTCATAGTTTTCGAAGAGATGGTAAAAAATCCAAACGAATGGTTGGTATCTTAAAGTGATTGATAACAATATAATTTCAATATTTTTTGCATCCTTAATACAAGGTTTTACAGAATTTTTACCAATAAGTAGTTCTGGTCACTTAGTTTTATTTAATTATCTTTTTTCACAACCAAAAGATAGCTTAGATTTTGAAATCATACTTCATTTTGGTACAATATTATCAATTATTGTCTATTATAAAAATGATATTTTTGAGATTATTTTTAATGTTTCAAATAAAAAAGATTTTAGATATGTTTCATATTTAATTATAGGATGCATCCCAATTTCAATAGTAGGCTTCATATTTAAGGATTCCATAGAACAAAATTTTAATAATATAAGTATTTTACCGATCACATTTTTAATTTCGTTTGTTATGATTTTTCTTACAAAATTCAAATATCCTAAAAGAGACTTTACTTTTAAAATTATTGCTGTCATGAGTATTTTTCATATTCTAGCACTTTTACCTGGTATATCCAGATCTGGTATGACTATATCTTCATTAATAATACTTGGTATTCCTTTTAAAGAATCAGTAAAATTATCATTCTTAATGGCCATTCCATTGATAATGGGTGCAACCTTTCTAAGTATAGATTTTAGTAATTTTAACTATTTACTAATTAAACATTCACTTTTAGGAATTATTTTTTCTTTTTTAGCTGGACTTTTTGCAATTTATTTAACAAATTATTTTTTAATCAATAAAAAATATTGGCTTTTTTCAATATATTGTTTTTTAATGGCAATATTAACTTATTTTATAAATCAATAGATATGGCAAAATTATATACATTAGGTAAAGCAGTAAAAGACATTCAAAATAAAAAAATAAGTAATTCCTATTTTCTTTATGGAGATGATATTTTATTACAAGATTTTTTTATAAAACAAATAAAAAAAAATAAGAAAAACGCACAAACATTCCTTTATTATTTAGGTTATGATGATCCACAAAATATTATTAATGAATTATCAAACTTATCTTTATTTAGTCAAGAAAAAATTTTAATTATAAAAAATATAACTCGTTTTTCAACAAAATTTAAAAATGAAATTTTAAATCATATATCAAATTTAGATTCTAATAATTATATAATATTTGTAAAAAATAATTTTGATAGTAAAAATAAATTTATATCTAATTTACAATCAAAATGTATAACAATAGATGTGAGAACCCCATTTGAAAACAAGATGATTGATTGGATTAAATACATTTGTAAAATTGAAAAAATATCTATTTCAGATAACGAAGTTTCAGGTTACATAAACGCTTACGGAAACAATTTATCAAATGTAATGAATTATATAAAAATTGATTTTTTATCTAATCAATCTTCTAATAAAACAATTAATAGAAATTATTTCTTGTGGCATTTACAAGATTCAATTGGCAAAAAAGAATTAGTTAAGTCAATTGACATTTATGACTCTCTTGTACATAATGGTAATAATTTAACTTTAATATATATTTATATCTTCAGTTTGTTTGAAGCTATATATAATTATAAAACTAGCTTTAATGAAACACCATTTAATTTTGCTTTAAATAAAATTATCAAAAATAGAATTAGCAGTTACGCATTAAAATTTAATATAAAGGAAATAGAAAGAATTATTTTAAAAATAAATGAAAATGATTATTTAATTAAAAGTACAAATTTTGATATAATTAATTTAACTAGATGCATGATTTCAAATATTTGTAAAGGATACTATGAATGATATTTCAGATGAATTTTTGATTAAAGATTTTCAAAAAGGAAATATAAAATCATATAATCAATTAGTTTATAGATATAAAGATAGATTGTTTAATTATATATATCAATTTGTTCGAGATATTGATTTAGCTGAAGATTTATTACAAGATACTTTTTTAAAATTATACACACATAAAAATTCGTACAAAGAAGTTGCTAAATTTTCAACATGGATATATACAATAGCTGGAAACTTTGCAAAAACTGAATTAAGAAAATTTAAAAGAAGAAAAACATATTCCAATTCTGATTTGAGTTTTGATGATAGAGAGTTCATTGTTGAAGATAGGTCTAAAACTGCATCTGAAATATTAAACCAGGACCAAATAAATAAAGAATTAAATGAATGCTTATATGAATTACCTTTAAAATTTAAGACAATTATTATTTTAAGAGATATTCAGGAACTTTCTTATGATGAAATAAGTACAATAGTTGATTTACCTTTAGGAACTGTTAAATCAAGAATAAATAGAGGAAGAGTAAAGTTGCATGATTGTTTGCAACAAAAAGAGGATTTTAATTTATGAGTAAAAACTACGATGACATGATTACAGCTTATTTAGAAAATGAATTAAGTACAAATGATAAGATTAAATTTGAAGAATATGCCAATGATAACCTCGAATTTAAAAAAAAAGTAGAAAGTATTAGTCAAATTGTTCATAATCTTAATAAGAAAAATAAGATGGTAACTTCAGAAAGCTTTGTAAAAAATTTACATGACAAATTACCTGAATATATTAATGAAAAAGAATCACCATTTAATTTATGGTTTAGCAAAAATTTTGGCACTAGTTTAGTTTTTTCTTTAAGTGTCATTTGTATTAGTTTATTTTTTATGGATAGAATTTTAAATCAAAAAGAAGATTTAAATTATTCAAATATTAATGATGATATTAAAAAAAATATTGTTTTAAATGATTCATTGCAAACAGATGATAATAATTATCCAATTTTACAGGTAAAAAGTTCTTCAGAAAAGAAATAAATTTTCTATTAGTTTTTTCATATGTTTTTCGTAGATTAATCGCTCTATAAGAGGTAATTATGGCAAAAAAACAAACATTTGAAGATAAAGTAAATAAAAAAGGTGGAAAAGCAGCTTTAGTAAAAATTAAAGTTATACATGCTGATGATCCTAAAAATAATGGGAATTTAAAATTTAGAGAACGTATGCATTCAGTTCCTGAAGGTAAGAACCCAGATCAATTTGTTAAAGATTTATTTTCAAAATAATTAGTATTTAATTATTTTTCTTTTAAAATTATAATATGATGAAAAATATATCTATTATAGTTCCAGTCTATAATGAAGAATTATCTATCAATTCTTTATATAACCAAATAAAAAATGTTGTAGAAACTAGTTTTGAAAACTACGAAATAATCTTTATTGATGATGGAAGTAGCGATAAAAGCTATAGTATTATAAAAGATTTAGTAAAATTAGATAATAATGTCATTACTATTCAAATGAGTAGAAATTATGGTAAATCAGATGCCTTAAATGAAGGAATAAAGATTGTAAAATATGATTTTGTTGCTACACTAGATGCTGATTTACAAGACGATCCAAATGAATTGGTAAATCTTATTAGTAAATTAGATGAGGGATGGGATTGTGTTTCTGGCTGGAAAAAAGATAGACATGATCCTATATCTAAAACAATTCCATCTTTTTTCTTTAATAAAACTGTAAATATTTTATCTGGATTAAATTTACATGATCTAAATTGTGGAATAAAGGTATATAAGAAAAATGCAATAAAATCTTTAAGCTTATATGGTGGTTTACATAGATTCATACCTTTATTACTAATTAATAATGGATATAAAGTTACAGAGGAGATTGTTAAACACCGCCCTAGAAAATATGGCAATACTAAATATGGAAACTCAAGATTTTTTCATGGTGTATTTGATTTTTTAACCATTTTTTTTCTAAAAAAATATTTTAATAGGCCAATGTATTTTTTTGGAACAATAGGTTTTTTCCTATTTAGCATTGGATTTATCATAAATCTTTATTTATCATTTCAGTGGTTTTCTGGGGTTTATATTGGAAATAGGCCACTATTCTTCTTAGGAATTCTATTAATTTTAATTGGCGCGCAATCACTTTCAATTGGTTTGATAGGTGAATTAATAGTAAATAATAGCATTCAAAAAAATAATAAAGTAAAAAAAATTATAGATAATAAATGAATATTGCTATAGTTAGTCCCGCACCTCCTTTTAGAGGAGGAATATCAGACCATACCAAAGGCTTATACAATTATTTATCTAAAAAAAATTCTGTAAAAATATTTAGTTTTTATAATCAGTATCCAAAATTTTTTTTTCCAGGAACTAATCAAAAAAGTGTAAACAAAAAATTTAAGAATACTAATTATTCAATTAGTTCAGTTAATCCAATTAGCTGGCAGAAAACATCTAATAGTATATTAAAATTTTCACCTGATATTGTTATTTTTTCTTATTGGCAACCTTTTTTTGCTCCATGTTATGGTTATACTGCACGTTTTCTAAAATATAGAATAGGTTCTGATAAATTAATTTCTATATGTCATAATATACGTCCACATGAAAATAATTTTTTTGAAAAAAGTTTAACAAAATTTTATCTTAAACCATTTAAAAAATTTATGTTTATGTCATCTTATGTAGAGAATGAACTAAATTATTATAAAAAAGATTTCACTAGTTCTGTTCGTTTGTTGCCTATTGATACTAGACACCAAACTCATTTAGAAAAAAATAGCATAAAAATAGATTTAGGGTATGAATCAAAGGACAAAATAATATTATTTTTTGGATTAATTAGGCCATATAAAGGTTTAAAAAATTTGTTAAATGCAGTTAAAAGCACACTTTCAGATAGTAATGAACTAAAGTTAATAATTGCTGGTGAAGCATATGAAAAATTAGATGATTATAAATCTATCATAGATCAATATGATATTAATAATAAAGTAACTTGGATAAGTACTTTTATAGATGAGCAAACAATTGAAAAATTAATGATTATAAGCGATTTACTTGTTTTACCATATAATTCCGCGTCACAAAGTGGAGTATTAGCTCAAGCCTGGCAGTACAATCTTCCTTCAATTGTTACTAAAGTAGGAGGACTACCAGAGTACGTTGATCATGGCCAATCAGGTTACGTTGTTGAATCGAATGATACAAATGAGTTAAAGCAAAAAATAATACATTTTTTTGAATCAGATAATTATGCTAGTATGTCTAAATATATAAGTTTGAACAAAGAAAAATTTTCTTGGGACAACTATGTTCAGGGAATTATGGAGCTAGCAGATGAATCCTAAAATACACGCATTAATACTTAATTGGAATGGTTCAATCTTTTTAAAACCATTAATTAAATCAATTAAAAAAAATAATTATGCAAATTTAAAAATAACATTAATAGATAATAATTCTGATGATGATTCTGTTTTAAAAATTAAAGATGAAAATATCAATATTATATCTCACAAAAATAATTATAAATACGCTAAGGGATATAATAAGGCTATTTTTAATATTGAAAATGACGATTCAGATTATTATTTATTATTAAATAATGATATAATTTGCGATCATAATCTTTTGGAATCATTTTCTGATGCAATAAAAAAATATGGACCAAATTGTATTATGGGTGCAAAAATTTTATATGCCAAAAATAAAAGAAAAATATGGTATGCGGGAGGAAAATTTGGTTTATTTAACTTTTTTATTTCTCATTATGGAATTAGAAAAAATGATAGTATAAAATATGATAATGATTCAATGACTGATTATGTTACAGGTTGTTGTTTATTAATATCAAAAAATAATTTTCACAAATTAAATGGTTTTGATGAAAGTTTTAATATGTATGGTGAAGATGTTGATTTATCAATAAGAGCTCAAAAAATTGGTTTAAACTGTTATTTCATATCTAAAGCTAAATTATGGCATTATGTATCTGCAAGCTATGGTGGTAATCATAGTTTTAGTAAAAATATTTTAAAAATTCATTCTATATTAAAATTATTATATAAATACCCTAAAAAAATAATCTTAGGACTATAAGTAATGAAAAATCCAAACTTATTTATCGTTGGTGCACCTAAATGTGGAACTACATTTTTATATCATTATTTAAAAAAACATCCAGATATTTATTTCCCTGAATTCAAAGAGCCACACTATTTTGGTAGTGATTTAATTAGAAGGAATGGTGCATATAATTTAAGTTTACGAGAATATAAAAATTTATTTTCAACTGAAAAAAAAGTTATTGGAGAGGCTTCCACTTTTTATCTTTTTTCTAAAAAAGCTGCACAGGAAATATATAATTTTAATCCTCATTCTAAAATTATAATTATGTTAAGAGATTTAGTTGATTTAGTTCATTCCTTGCATTCACAATTTGTTTTTAGTGGAGATGAAGTAATTGAAAACTTTAATGAAGCTTTAGAATTAGAGGAAAGTAGATTAAACGGCAATAAAATTCCTAACCAGACCACTGTAGTCAATAAACTATTTTATACTTCTAATATTTTATCATTACCTGATAATATTCAATCTTATATTAATTTTTTTGGGAAAGAAAATGTGAAATTTATACATTTAAATGATATTAAAAATAATCCTAGTAAAGTATATTCAGAAACACTTGATTTTTTAAATGTTGATACAAATTTTATATTTTCTAATTATGTGGCAATTAATAGAAATAAAACGTACAGATCAAAATTCATTAGAGACTTCATAAAGAAATATTCTATATCATTGGGAAAAATACGATCCAAGGTTTTCAAAAAACCTATTGGTTTAATTAGGACTTTAGAATTTTTTAATAAAAGTTTAAACGATAGAGAATTAATGTCTGAAGATTTACATAAAAAGTTATTATATAAGTTTTCAGATGTTGAATTAAAAATTAAAAATATAATTAAATAGTTTATTAGTAGTTTTTAAAAATCACCAGCTATTCTACGAATAGTTATTTCTTCTGTAACGCAATTGTTTGGAGAATTAACGGCATGATAAATTGTATAACTTAAATCCTCAGCTTTCATCATACTATCTCTGAGTTCATCCATATTTTTATCATTCCATATAGCAGTATTTACAGCACCAGGAAAAACTGAAATCACTTTAATATTATGATTTCGTAATTCTTCTCTTAATGACGATGCAAACCCTCTGATTGCGTATTTTGATGAAACATAAGCTGTTGAATTTTTATATGGTTGTAATCCAGCTACAGAGCTAATGAAAACAATTTTTCCATTATTATTTGATTTAAGTTGATCAATAATCATTTTAGTCATTAAAAATGAACCTCTTAAATTTGTATTAATTGTATTATCCCAATCTTCGATAGTAGTATCTGAAATATTTTTAAATATCCCTATTCCTGCATTATTAATTAATAGTTCTATCTTTTTTTTATTTTCTATCTGTTTATATATTTCATGAATTGATTCGGATTTTGATATATCAGAAACAATGATTTCACATTCTCCGCCATTTTCTGTTACAAGTTGTTTTGTTTCATAAAGTTTTTTTTGATTTCTTGATATTAAATAAATTTGATATTTTGATGAAAATCTAATAGCTAAGCTTCTTCCGATTCCAGATGAAGCTCCTGTTATAATAGCAATAGGCTTACACATTTTGGGCAATCAAATTTAAAGCACTACCAGCCTTAAACCATTCGATTTGATTTTTATTATATGTATGCTTCAATTGAATTTTATCTATAGATCCATCAATATGTACAATTTCACAATTTAAATTTTGATGTGGCTTGAATTGATCTAAATTTAAAATATTAAATGTATCATCTTCTTCAATTTTATCATAATCAGCTTTATTATTAAAAGTTAGAGCTAATATACCTTGCTTTTTAAGGTTGGTTTCATGAATTCTAGCAAATGATTTGACTATGACTACTTTAACATTCATAAATCTAGGCTCCATAGCAGCATGTTCTCTTGATGACCCTTCACCGTAATTTTCATCACCAATTACAATACTAGATATATTATTATTTTTATAATTACGAGCTACTTTTGGTGTTTCATTATATTGATTAGTAATCTGATCTTTAACTAAATTAACTGTATTATTAAAAGCATTGGTAGCTCCTATCAAAAGATTATTAGAAATATTATCTAGGTGGCCTCTAAATTTTAACCAAGGTCCTGCCATAGAAATATGATCTGTAGTACATTTACCTTTAGCTTTAATTAAAAGTTTTAAATCTTTTAAATCTTGATTATCCCATTTTTGAAAAGGTTTCAATATTTGTAATCTATCAGAATTTGGATTTACAACAACTTCTATATTTTTTTTATCTTCGTTTGGAGCTTGGAAACCTTGGTCTTTGACATCAAACCCATTAGGGGGTAATTCATAACCTTTTGGAGGTACAAGTTTAATTTTTTCACCAAGTTCATTTGTAAGGTAGTCTGTTATAGGGTTGAAAGTTAGATTTCCAGCTAAAGCTAAAGCCGTTACAATTTCAGGTGATGCTACAAAGGCATATGTCTGTGGATTTCCATCTGCTCTTTTAGCAAAGTTTCTATTAAATGAATGAATAATGGTATTTTTCTCTCCTTTATCAGCTCCCTCTCTGTCCCATTGGCCAATACATGGTCCGCAAGCATTTGAAAATACACTAGCACCAATGTTATTGAATATATTAATCAAACCATCTCTTTCAATTGTATATCTAACCTGTTCTGATCCAGGTGTAATAGTATACTTTGATTTAGCAATAATTTTATTATCTAAAGCTTGTTTAGCAATTGATGAAGCTCTAGATATATCTTCATAAGATGAATTTGTACACGAACCAATGAGACCCACTTCAACTTTTTCAGGCCATTTATTTTTAACAGCTTCTGTTTTCATTTTAGAAATCGGAGTTGCTTTGTCAGGTGTGAATGGACCATTAATATAAGGTTCTAGTTCATCTAAATTAATAGTAATAACTTGATCGAAATATTTTTTAGGATTATTGTAAACTTCTTTATCTCCAGTTAGATGTTCAGAAATTTTTGAAGCCATATCTGCCACATCTTTTCTTCCAGTTGATTCTAAATATCTTTGCATTGATTTATCATATCCAAAAGTTGAAGTAGTAGCACCAACTTCTGCACCCATATTACAGATTGTCCCTTTGCCTGTACATGATAAGTTTATAGCGCCATCTCCAAAATATTCAATAATATGTCCAGTACCACCCTTAACTGTTAACATTCCAGCTAATTTTAAAATTACATCTTTCGCTGAACACCATCCATTTAATTTACCTTTTAATTCAACTCCAATCAATTTAGGGAATTTTAACTCCCAAGGCATTCCAACCATTACATCTACAGCATCTGCACCTCCTACACCAATTGCTACCATACCTAATCCACCTGCATTGACAGTATGAGAATCAGTTCCTATCATCATACCACCTGGGAAGGCATAATTTTCTAATATAACTTGATGAATTATACCAGCACCTGGTTTCCAAAAACCAATCCCATATTTATTTGATACTGAAGATAAAAAATCAAAAACCTCAGAATTTGCATCTAATGCATTTTTTAAATCATATTGAGATTCAACTTTTGCTTGAATTAGGTGATCTGCATGAACAGTTGATGGAACTGCAACTTTATTTTTATTAGCCATCATAAATTGTAATAACGCCATTTGAGCTGTTGCATCTTGCATGGCAACTCTATCTGGATTAAAATCCGCGTAATCTTCACCTCTATTGTATTCACTCATAAGATTTTCATTTAAATGAGAATAAAGAATTTTTTCAGACAGAGTAAGCGGTTTGTTTAATATTTTTCTAATGCTATCAATTTTATTTGGTAGATTATCATAATATTTTTTTATAATATTTAAGTCAAATGTCATTTTATATTTAATTTAATTATGGAACATAAAGCATCTTTTATACTTATAAATTTAATATAGTTATTTTTTTTTAAAAAGGCATTAAATATGCGATTATCAATTTTATTTATATACTATGTTTACATATCTTTATTATTATGCAATAATTTAGAAATTTCATTTATAGATAATTCTTTAAAAATAATAGAAAATAATATAACAATATCTAATAGCAACTCATATATCAAAATAGGAAACCATACCTTTGATTATTACAAATTAGAATTTATAAGTGAAAAATCAAATTTAAATTATAAAATTAATGAAATTGAATGGGAGAGCACTAATTATAGTATCTCTAATATTAAAATGAAAAATAATATTCATATTACTGATTCATACATTCAAAAAAAATGTCCTACTGTATATTTCGAAATATTCCCTTACAAAATTGATAATGATAATAATTTATTGTATATGAAATCCATAAGTTTAACATTTGATATTGAAGATGTAGTTTTAGACAATTTTTGCTTACCTGATGATGAAGTAATAAACCAAGATTATGTTTATGCTAAATTTTACTCAAAGCAAAACAGAGATATAGATTATGTCATTTTAACTAACAATACATTTCTAAATGTAGCAGAGGTTTTTAAAAATATTCATAATGATCTAAATATACAGATTGTCGATGTTAATGATATATATGATATGTATGAAAATGATGAAATTGAATCTGAGTATGCAATAAGAAATTATCTTATTGATAGAATAAATAATGAATTTAGTATAAAGTATTTACTTATTTTTGGTGATGAAACTATAGTTCCTCCCATATATAATGGTACTATTCCATCAGATGATTTTTATACTTCTCCAGGAATTTTATCTGCAAACCCTCAATTATCAACTGGTAGAATTCCAGTAAATAACATTTTAGATGCAGAAGATTATGTAAATAAACTAGAGAACTATAATATGCAATTGTTAAACAATAATGTGTTAGATCAATCTTGGAGGATGACTATTTCACTATTAAGTGATGATGAAAATAATCCAAATCCAAATAAATATCCAGAAGTTAGTCATACACAAAATTCAGATATAATATATAATCAAATGAAAGATAATCTAATTATAAGGCCATTTTATGGTATTAATTATACGCCAAATCAAAATTCAGATGGTCTAATTCACAGTGATTTAACAAATGATATTATATCAAATATAAATAATGGTGTTTCACTAATAAATTATATAGGCCATGGTAATTATAATACATTAGCAGATGAAAAAATTATTGATTTAGATAGAGATTTAAATTTAATAAATACTAATGATTTTAAGTTGCCAATATGGGTTGTTGGGACATGCTCTTTTGGTGAGTATGATGGGAAAGATTCAATGTCAGAAGCATTATTGTTTAAAGAAAATGGGGCAATTTCAGTAATTTCAACTACTAGAGGAATTGGTGAAACTTCAAATATTAATTATTTAACAAAATTTTTTAATAGATTAAATAATTTTATTGATGACGATTCAAATGTTAGTCGTTTGGGAGATTTAGTCAGAGATTCAAAAAATAATTCAGGTTCTGAATATCTGTTTCATTTATTTGGAGATCCTGCACAACGCTTACCTTTCCCAAAAAAAACCAACAGTTTATTAAATGATTTTCCTCAAGAATTAATTATTGGGCAACAAACATTAGTTGATACAGATAATTTTGAAGGATTTATTGAAATTTTTGATTTAGAAAAAGAAATATTAAAAACCTTTTCAACTGGTGATACCGTAAATTATAATATGCCTGGAGATATAATTTACAGAGGCTCATTTGAAAATGATATTTGCTTTACAACAAGTATTGATGCCTCTATATGCAATGATTGTGCATCAATATATACTTATATTAAAAACTATGAATTCAATTTAATTAAAAAAGAAAATAATTTAGATATAATTAATGATGACAACCTATTAAATGAGGATATAGATGGACCAATAATTCATTTTCTATCAGATGATTATATAAATTTAAATGATAATGATATAATATATATTAATAGTCAAATTATAGTTGAAGTTGAAGATAGGTCAGGTATTAATTTAATGGGAGGTTTAGGCCACGGTATAAGATATTGGTTTAATAATGAAGAGAATTATAAAATAATTGATTCTGAAAATTTTATTTATACCACTAATTGTGAAGACAACCCATCTGGACAATTTAAAATAGATGTTTTAGATTTAAATGATGGTAAAAATACTTTATTTATTGAAATATGGGATAACCTTAATAATAAAACAGTATCTCAGATTGATATAAATGTAAAATCATTTAAATTTGAATCATATGATGTATATAATTTCCCAAATCCATTTACAAAAGATACATATTTTACTTTCAAAACATCAAAATACCCTACCATTGCAAAAATAAAGATATTTAATCTTAATGGTGCACATATTCAAACTTTGCATCAAAATTGTGAATCTTCTTTTTGCAGTATTTACTGGAATGGAAAAAATAAAGAAAATAATTTTATCAAAAATGGAACATATATTTATAATTTATCATTAAAACATAGTAATATGGAATATAATAACATATATAAATTAACTAAACTTAAATGAAATTTATACTAGCTTCCAAAAGTCCTAGAAGAAAAGAATTATTGTCTAAAATAAATCTTAATTTTGATGTTATAGATTCTAAAATTAATGAGTCTTTAATATCTACAAAAATGGAAGCATCGCACTATTGTAGACTTTTAGCAAATTTAAAAGCATCAAATGTATCTCAATTTTATAGTGAATACACTGTTATTGGAGCTGATACAATTGTTGTGTTAAATGATAAAATATTAAATAAACCTAAAAATTTTAATGAAGCGAAAGATATGCTTTTAAGTTTAAGTGGCAAAACACATCAAGTTATAACAGGAGTTGCAATTCGCAATCAATCATTAAATATCAATAAGAAGTTTCATGAAATAACAGATGTTAAATTTTATAAATTAGATGATGAAACTTTAAATTATTATATTACTAAATATGAGCCATATGATAAATCAGGTTCATACGGTATTCAAGATTACGCATCAGTTTTTGTTAAAGAAATTAATGGCTCATATGATAATGTCATTGGATTTCCTCTTTCAAAGTTTTTTATTCTAATGAAAGAATATCTCTAATATTTCTTTTTAGAATCAAATTTAATTAATAATTTGAAGTATGAAAAATTCAAAAAACTTTGGCAAAGCACTTCAAGATTTAAGAATATCTAAAAATATTAAAATAGAGCAAATCTCAAAAATCACTAAAATAAATGAAAAATATTTTGAATCATTTGAAAAGGGAGATTTTTCTATGGATAATGGAGTTTATGTTCGTTTATTTTTAATAGAATACATTAAATGTATTGATCAATCTCAATTAGAGAAAATATTAAATCAATTTAATAATTTAAATGGTTTATCTATTAAAAAACCACTCACATTTATCCCAGCAGACGCAGAATCTGAAAGTGATGAAGAGCTACAATTGCCAGATGATGATCTTTTAAACATTCAAAATTATACTCCTAAAAAGATAGCTATTATAATTACGACTTTTATAATTATAATTTTAATTTTCAGATTAGTTCTCCATTTATCTAAAGCTTAAATAATCTAAAAAAATAAATCTTATAAATGCCATTTTTATAGAGTGGGTTAATCCTATTTTTTTTATTTTTTAAAATATAACTTGCATTAATGTGGTGAATATTAATATAATAGTGGGGAAGTATGGGGATAATTCCCATATTTACTGAGTGTGCATTTTATAAAATAAATAAAATATTGATGAAAAATGATAGTTTAAATATATCCTTTACAGGAGAATTCAATAATAGTATTGATCAAAAAAATAGGTTAAGTATTCCTGTCAAGTACAGAAAAGCTTTATCTCCCGTCAATGATAATACTTTTGTACTAACAAGAGGATTTGATACTTGTCTGATACTCTATCCATTGGATGAATGGAAAAAAGTTGAGTCTCAATTAGGAACTTTATCATCAATTAAAATGAGACATAGAAATTTTGTAAGATCAATAGTTAGATGCGCTGTTCATTTAAAATATGATTCGCAAGGAAGAATAGCAATTCCTGATTCGTTAGTTAAATATGCAAAAATTGAGAATAATGTAACGGTAATAGGTATGATTAAAAAAATTGAAATCTGGTCTCCAAATTTATTAGATAACAATGATATAGAAAATATTGCTAATGATGATTATGAAGATTTAGCTAATGAAATTAATTTTTAATTAAGGTATGAAAGTACATAAATCAGTACTTTTAAATGAAACGGTAGACAAGCTTGTTATGAATGAAAATGGTATATATGTTGATGGTACAATTGGATTTGCTGGTCATTCAAGTAAAATAATTTCAAAATTAAAAAAAAATGGAAAATTAATAGGTATTGATTTAGACCCCTATGCTTTGGAATATTCAAATAAAAGGTTATCGAAATTTCCTAAAAAATCCTACTCACTTTATAAAGGAAATTTTAGTGAATTCCCTAATATTATCCAAAAAATAGGAATTACTAAAATAGATGGCTTAGTTGTTGATCTTGGTATCTCCTCCTACCAAATCGATTCAAAGCATAGGGGTTTTTCTTATCGTTTTAATAGTGACTTAGATATGAGATTTAATCCTGAAAATGGTATTAGTGCTAAAGATTTATTAGCAAATATGCAAGAAAGCGAACTTGAGCATATTATTAAATTTTATGGTGAAGAAAAACAGTATAAAAAAATTGCTAAAAACATATACAAAAAAATTTTAAAAAATAATATGAAAACTACATTTGATTTGAAAGATGCGATTGAAAGTGTTGCATCAAAAAGATATCTAGCTAAAACTTTATCAAGAGTCTTTCAGTCAATTAGAATAGCTGTTAATAATGAATTTGAGCATTTAGAATTATTTCTTAAAAACTCTTTAAAATATGTTAGAAGTGGCGGAAGAATTGCAATAATCACATTTCATTCAATCGAAGATAAAATAGTAAAAAGTTTTTTTAAGAAAAATTCTATTTCATGTATATGTCCTCACACTTTTCCAATATGTGTATGCAATAATAAAGCAAAACTTAAAATAATTAATAAAAAAGCAATAGTACCATCTAAAAGCGAACTTACAAGCAATCCTAGGTCAAGAAGCGCGAAGTTAAGAGTTGTTGAATGTCTTTAAATGTTGAAAATAGATCAAGAGCAAAAAAAAATCAAAAAGTTACTTTTAACAAATCATATATTTATCTATTATTTTTTTTAATCACCATTCTAAGCGCTTCATTTTTAAATATTTTTTTAACTAATAAATTAGAATCTAACAATAAGCAAATTGTTAGTTTGAGTAGTAAAGTAGAAATACTAAAAAATTCAATAGCTGTTGAAAAGAAAAATAATAGCACTTTAAAAAGAAATAGTTTAAAAACTAAGGCTAAAGAGCTTGGTATGCATAGAGCCAAACATCAAGATATCATTGATATTTGGTGGAATAAAGAAAGCATCAATGCAAAGTAATCGTTTATATACTAAGCATCGTAGCAGAATAATTTCATTCAATATTCTTATTTTTTCATTTACTCTATTTTTAATTATTAATTTTTTTTTAATTCAGGTTATATTTTCTGATACTTACCAAAACGAAATTTCAAATAAAACAACAGCTTTACGAAAGATAAAAGGAAATAGAGGCTCAATTTTTGATATAAATGGAAATTTGCTCGCATATTCAATTGAGAAATGTAGATTTTGGGTTAATACAAAACAGGCTAATAATATAGAAGAAATAACAAACTTTTTTGAAACAAAATTTAAAGGTAAAAATAAAGTAAATTATAATTTTAAAAATACAAAATCTACATATTCATTGATTGTTCAAGATTTAATCTCTTATGAAAATCAAAAAATAATAGAAGATTCAAAAAGCATTAAAAATTTAAACTATAGTTTATATAAACATAGGTTGTACCCATATAATGAGCTGGCAGCACAAGTAATTGGTTTTACAAATAATGATAATCATGGTAAATATGGTATTGAAGGGTACTTTAATAATATTTTAAATGGAACAGAAAAATTAGTAGAATTTAATAAAAATGCTAGAGGTAAAATTGTTTCTGCAAAAAATAATCATAAAATATCTAATGGTTCAGATATTTATTTAACTATTGATGTTAACATTCAAGATATATTACAAACAGAATTAAAAAAGGCTTATATATCACATAGCGCTAAAAGTGCCAATGGAATTATTATTAATCCTAATAGTGGAGAAATTATTGCAATGGCTAGCCTTCCAGATTTTAATTTAAACACTTATAAAAAACTTAATTTAGATTCTGCAAATTATTATTATACAAATAGAGTTATATCCGTTCCATACGAACCAGGCTCTACCTTTAAAATTGTTAACATGTCTAACGCTCTTGATCAGAGTGCAGAATTTGACTTAAACCATTATTTTTGTGAAAATGGTGAATACTACAATAAATATCAGGAGCCATTTCAAGATCATGATCCATATGATTCATTAAGTTTTAGTGAAATATTTGTTAAATCAAGTAATATTGGTACTATTAAAATATTCGAGCAAACATCAAACAAATCATTCTATAATAAAATGCAAGATTTTGGTTTTGGAATAAAAACAAATATTTCTTTAAAAAACGAAAATAGTGGAGATATAAAGAGTTTAACATATTATAAAAATAATTTAAGAGATTTAGCTAGTGCATCTATTGGGCAGTCAATTCTTGTTACTAACTTACAGCTTGCAATGGCTTATGGCTCAATAGCAAATGGCGGATACCTACTTAAACCTAAAATTATTAAAAAAATATCCAATGATAAAAATATCACTTATTTTGAAAGTCCTATCATTATCAAAAGAAATATTAAAAAAGAGACGTCTAAATACTTATTAAATACCTTAAATGATGTAGTTCTTAATGGTACAGGAATAAAGGCAAAAATAAGTGGCATTCAAATTGGAGGCAAGACAGGTACAGGTGAAATATGGAATAGTGATAAAAATGAATATTCAAAGAATGATTTTATTTCATCATTTGCTTCCATTTTTCCCTTAAATAATCCAGAGTATGTTCTTATTGTTTCTATAGAGGCTCCATCTAATTACGATAATAGATGGGGAGGTGAAACAGCAGCACCATGTACAAAAGAGATCATAAAGCAAATTTTATTATATGATAAAAGTTTAAGAATTAATCAAAATGAAAAAGCTTAATACAATATTAAACGGAATAGATTTCATTGGTCAATCAGATGATAGATTAATAGAAAATATTTCTTATGATTCAAGAAAAGTGAAAAATAATTCTTTATTTATTGCAATCAATGGATTTAAAGAAAATGGTCATAATTACATTGATAATGCAATTAATGCAGGAGCCACAGCTATTATTACTGATAAAAATTATATTAATAAAAATAGCTCTGTACCTTTTATCAAAGTAGAAGATTCAAGGAAAGCTATGTCCAAAATATCAGCAAACTTTTTTGATGACTGCTCAACTAATATTAAAGTTACAGGTATAACTGGCACAAATGGTAAAACAACAATAACTCAAATTATCAATCACATTTTAAATGATAATTTAAAACAATCCTGCGCTTTAGGTACTTTAGGTTTTCAATTTCAAAATGATGTTAAAAATACAGGCTTCACAACTCCGGAATCAATAGAATTACAACAAATTTTTCAAACAGTACATAAAGCTGGAATTTCTCATTTAAATATGGAAGTTTCATCTCATTCACTTTCATTAAACAGAGTTGATAATGTAGATATAGATATAGCTGTATTTACAAATTTAACAGAAGAACATCTAGATTTTCATAAAACTATGGAAAATTATTTCCATTCAAAATTAAAATTGTTTAAAAATTTAAGCTCAGAAAAATTGGCTATAATAAATAATGATGATAATTATGCCAAAAAATTTATTGAAAGTACAAAAGCAAATATTTTGACCTATGGATTTTCCAATAATTCTAATATATATGCATCAGATATAAAATTAAATTTATCTGGTTCAGAGTTTAACATTAATTATAAAAACCAAAAAATAAAAGTTAGAACTCACTTAATTGGCGATTTTAATATCATGAATATTTTAGCTTCAATTTTAGTTTGTGAAAATTTAGGAATTCAGATAAATAAAATAGTTAAATCTTTAGAAAAATTAAAATTTATTCCGGGTAGATTTCAATCTTATGAATCAAAAAATAATGGAAAAATAATTGTAGATTACGCTCATACACCTGATGCATTTGAAAAAATCTTAACCTTAGTTAAAAAAATTGATTCTACAAAAAAAATAATAACATTATTTGGTTGTGGTGGAGATAGAGACACATCAAAAAGACCTATAATGGGAAAAATATCAGAAATGTATTCTGATAAAATAATCCTTACAAATGATAATCCAAGAAATGAGTCATCTAATAAAATTTTCGATGATATTATTTCAGGTTTTAAGAAATCAAAACATATAATTATAAAAGATAGAAAAGCTGCCATTGAAAAAGCCGTTAATAATTTATCACAAAATGACACTTTATTAATATTAGGAAAAGGTATTGAAAATTATCAATTAATCATGGGCAACAAAATATATCATAATGATATAGAAATAATTAAAAATTTAATATGAGAATTAAAATTAAAGAAAAAGAATTATTTTCGAAAATTATTAATAAGAAATTTGGTTTAAAAATTAATAGTTCAAAGATAGAATCTATATGTACTGATTCAAGATTATTAAAAAAGAATGATATCTATATCCCAATCAAAGGGGCAAAATATGATGGGCATGATTTTATTACGAAAGACCTTAAAAATAAATCTTTAATTACTTTTAGCGAGCGATCTAATATTGATGAAACAATATACGTAAATTCAACAAAAATCTTACTCAAAGAATTATCACAGAAATGGTTAGATAATTTCAAAAAACCAATTATTGCACTGACTGGCTCAAATGGTAAAACATCAACTAAAGAGATACTCAAAAATATTTTCGAATTAAAAAATAGAGTTAATTGTACAATTGGTAATTATAATAGTACCATTGGATTACCAATGAATCTTTTTAACTTTACTTTGGACTCATATCCTCAAATTATAGAGATGGGTGCAAATCAGAAAAATGAAATCAATTATTTATGTCAAATTGCAAAACCAGATTATAGTCTAATCACAAATATTCAGAATGCACATATTGGAAATTTCAAATCAATAAATGATTTGATCGAAACTAAAACATCTATATTTAGAAATACAAATGATAATGGATATATTTTTGAAAATAACGATGACATTCAAATTGCAGAATATTGTAAAAATATTAATAATAAAATTCAGTTTGGTTTTAAAAATACTAAGTTGGATTTTTTTGGTGAATACAAAGTTGAATCTAATATCCCATCTTTTCACATAAATGGCAAAAAAATATTTAATGAAGATTTGAATAGTATAATGGCCAAAAATATGTTGTCTGCTTATTCAATCGCTAGTGTTTATGGAATAAGTGATACAATTATAACAGAAGCATTAGCTAATTTTAAATTTCCAAAAGGTAGAGGAAATAAAGTATTTAAAAATGGTTATTGCATTATTGATGATACTTATAATGCAAATTTAGATTCTTTTAAAATTGGTATAGATAATTTTTTAATGAATGAAACAAATGGAAAAAAATTTATAATTATTGGAGATATGAAAGAACTTGGTGACAAATCATTTGCACATCATATAGAGTTAGGTGAATTTATTGCAAAAAAAAATATTGATTATGTTTTAGGGTGTGGCAATGAAATAGAGAATACAATTAATGCAATTTCAAATGATACTATTTTTACTAAAATATTTAAAAATTGTGAAGAAATTATAGATTTTTTAAAAAAACAAATTTGTAAAGGAGATTTTTTATACTTTAAAGCATCTAGATCTTTAAAGTTTGAAAATATAATTAAAGAACTATGATATTTTTTTTATATGAAATATTAGATATTAATATTTTACAATATGTTACTTTCAGAGCAGCTGCAGCAGCAATTACTGCTCTAATGATAAGCTTCCTACTTGGGCCCAAAATCATCCGCACACTCCAAAATCGTCAAATTGGCGAATCTATCAGAGAAAATGGGCCTTCGTCGCACTACCTGAAAGAGGGTACTCCAACAATGGGAGGGATAATTATTATTTTATCAATTATCCTTCCCACTATTCTCTGGTCGCGATATGATAATATGTTTATCTGGACTATTGCTTTATCTACGTTAACGATGGCGGTAGTCGGTTTTATTGATGATTATTTAAAAATTGTTAAAAAATATTCTAAAGGTTTAATTGCTAGATATAAATTAATTGCACAAGTATGTGTTGGAATTTTTGTTTCATTAATGATTTTAAATTATATTGATAGCCCTAAAATTTTTATTGATTCAGCTGGAGATTTAATTAAAGAAATATCAAGCACCTCAATATCATTACCTTTTATAGTTAATGGGTTTCTTAGTTTACCCAAATGGCTTTATGTTTTATTAATAATATTAGTTATTACAGCGACATCAAATTCAGTTAACTTGACTGATGGACTTGATGGATTAGCAACTGGTTTAAGCGCAATTTCTTTATTAACATTTGGTGCGATAGCATATGCTTCAGGTAGAACAGATTTTAGTGATTATTTGAATATATTATATATTAAAGGTGCAGATGAATTACTAGTATTTTGCTTCGCAGCTATTGGCGCATGTTTAGGTTTCTTATGGTATAACTCATATCCTGCAATGATATTTATGGGTGATACAGGTAGCTTAGCATTAGGAACAGCAATTGGCACTCTTTCACTATTGTTAAGAAAGGAAATTTTACTAATTATAATTGGAGGTATATTTGTAGTTGAATCACTATCAGTTATTATTCAAGTATCATATTTTAAATATACAAAAAAGAAATATGGTAAAGGAAAAAAAATATTTTTGATGGCTCCAATACATCATCATTTTGAATTAACAGGTCTTCCAGAATCGAGAGTGGTTGTTAGATTTTGGATTATTGGAATTTTACTAGCATTGTTTTCATTAAGTTCATTTAAATTGCAATGAAAAATATATTTTTACCTATAAAAAATAAAAAAATTGGAATAATTGGAGCTGGAACTAGTGGTATCCATGCTGCAAAATTAGCTAATTATTTTGGTGCAGAAGTTTTTTTATCTGATTCAAATAAGATTAATAAATTTAACATTCATGGAATAGAGGCAGAATTTGGAAAACATTCTGATAAAATATTAAAATCAGATTTTATCATTAAAAGTCCAGGAGTTCCACAAGATATTAAAATTATTTCAAAAGCAAATGATTTAAAAATTCCTGTTTTTAGTGAAATTGAGTTTGCAAGTTGGTTTACCAAAACATCAATAATTGGGATAACTGGTACTAATGGAAAAACTACTACTGTAGAATTAATAAATGATATATTAAATAAAAATGGCTTTAAGGTACTTCTTGGAGGAAATATTGGAATACCTTTTTCAAAAAATGTATTATTAGAAAATAAAAAGAAGGCTAGTTATGATTTTCATCTTCTTGAAATTAGCAGCTTTCAGCTTGAAGATATTAAATATCTAAAACCAAATTATTCAATTATTATAAATATAAAGCCAGATCATTTAGATAGATATAAAAGTTTTACAGAATACAAAAAAACAAAATTTAAAATTTCATTAAATTTAGATGCTAATGATACATTAATTATAAATGATCTAGATACCAATGACTTAAAAATCATTTCAAACGCAATAATCAAAAAATTTAAAATAAACAAAGATAAAGTTTACGTTAATAATGAGAGTTATAATGTTAATTTAGATCAAAATAATTTAAAAGGTGAACATAATTTAGAAAATATTTTAGTTGCGAATATTTTATGTTCTAGTCTTGGGATTGATCAAGAGTTAATAAATGAATCTATTAAAAAATTTACACCTCTTAATCATAGAATAGAACGGGTTAATACTAATTCTCATGCAAAATTTTATAATGATTCTAAGGCAACTAACTTACCAGCAACTATTGCTGCAATAAAATATATAAAAAAAAATATAATACTTATTTTAGGTGGTATTGATAAAAATAATAGTGAGTTTGCTATATTAGCAAAATATGTTGGTAAAATTAAAAAAATAATTCTTTATGGTGATTCAAGATACGATATAAAGAAATCAATTAAAAAATACTTTGATGTTCTAGTTTATGAGAATTTTTATAGTGCTGTAATAGAATCAATTAAGCTATCAAAAAAAGATGATAATGTTTTGTTATCTCCTGCTTGTGCGAGTTATGATCAATTTAAATCATACAAACATCGGGGTAAAAAATTTAAAGAAATAGTAAATGAATATTATGACAAGTAACTCAAATTATAGAAATTTATTTTTAACCATATTAATAATCGTTGTAATTGGTTCTATTTTATTGTACAGTGCAAGTAGTTCATTTGCTTTTTATAAATTTAATAAATCTGATTCATATTTTTTTATTAAA
>CEVN01015405.1_pt1 | contig 33661 bp, 35 predicted proteins | sample 427041 | NCBI WGS metagenome assembly CEVN01 (sample SAMEA2623463, study PRJEB7988) | marine metagenome | biome: marine biome (ENVO:00000447); feature: surface water layer (ENVO:00002042); material: "saline water (ENVO:00002010), including plankton (ENVO:xxxxxxxx)" | depth 5 m
ATAAGAATCGGGTCGTCGCGCAAGGAAATAGGTTTTTCAAGCCCTAATCCCGTTGATACAGGGAGTGGATCAGGCCTGCTCTGGCTAGATGCCGCATTTGTCAAAAGCTGAAGGAATTCTCCTGCGTTGGGCCGTTCATTAAGGTCTTCTAATGCAGCTTGTTTTAAGGGGGGGGCTAAGCTGCCGAATAATTCCAGATTTGACTCAATTCGATCGCTCAGTGGTTCGACATCACCGACATCATGAAGTTGCTCCGATGATTGATTGCTGGCCACGCTTTCATAAAGAAGACAAGATAGAGAATAAACATCGCTTCTCTGATCAATTCGGCGGCCTTTAATTTGTTCTGGAGAAAGGTAGTGTTGGTCTCCAGGAGTTTCGGTATTAGCTGAAGAGAAACTTGCAAGAGTTTTCGATATTCCGAAACCTGCTATGCGTATATTTGATTCAAAGTCAAACAAGATATTCGTTGGCTTGAGGGAAAGATGCGTAACGCCTCGTTTGTGTGCGTATTCCAGCCCTTTAGCGATTTCAATTCCTATAAGTAAAGCCTGAGAGGAGCTGAGGTTCCCAGCAGTGTCAACTAGATTGCGTAAATTACCTCCGGACAAGTATTCAGTCACAACGTATGGGAGTTCTTGCTCACCCCAGTCATATATTGGTATGAGGTTTGGGTGATTTAAATTGATAGCTTTTTGCGCTTCTGAACGAAACTCTTCGAGGAATGATGGGTCGTCGACGTGGGTTCTGCGAAGAACTCGGACGGCTACCTGTCTTCTTAGCCGAATGTCGTCAGCCAAATAGACTTGGCTGCCTGAGGCAGTGCCTAGCGGGGCAATGAGGCGGTAACGGCTATCAATAACAATTCCGGAGTCTGTTGGATGTGAATCTGCCACTGTCAAAGCGTATTCATAGTCTGCCGAATTTGCATCTAAGTTTAGAAATCGTATTAAAATTTGACTCTGTAGGGCACAATGTGAGTATGGAAACGCAGGATCTAAGTTCTAAACGTTCAGGAACTAAATTTAAACGAATCGTAGGACCGGCCTTGATTACTCTTGGCGTTGTTTTGGTAATTTTTGCTTTAATTATTTCTACTCAAGGGTCTGAGGACATCCGCATCGAGGGAAATCCAGCGATCGAAGCTTTAATCCCTGAGGAGGATTCAGAAGTTTTGAGACAGGCTGCTGTGGGTATAGATCTTGCCCCAGGCTATGACGCCGAACTAACAATTAATGACATTCCGATTCCGCGTGATCAGATAAACGTACTTCGAAGTGAAGATGACCCACGTGAGAGCGCTGGCACAGGTGGTTCTTTCGGTTCGACTCTGAATCGTTTTGTTTTTCAACCACTTGATGGGAGGGCCGTACCAGAGCTGTTGGGCGGACGCAATTGTGTCGTTGCTGAATACTGGCTCTTGTCCGATCCTTCCGCACGAAAACGAATTAAATGGTGCTTCACAGCACTCTGAACTGGTCTTACCCTACTAAGGTTTCTAACTCTAAAAGGGCTTCGGTTGGATTCTCCCCAACTAGGATCCCGCGGATCCCAATGGAATTTGCTACTCGGATGTGCTCTTCGTAATCATCTAGAAAAACAGTTGTGCTCGGGGAGGCATTCACGAGTTCTAATGCGAGCTTGAAGATAGATGGATCCGGTTTACGGACCCCTACTTGGCTGCTATCTATGATGCCGTCAAATAGGTTTTCGGGGACCATGGACTTCCAGATGCTCTGAAACTCGCGAAAATTGTTAGAAACAATTACTTGGCTTATTCCTTTGGCTTTTAGTCTTCGGACTCCTTCGTACATTTTGTTGCTATGTTCAGGGCGACCACTTATTGATTTAAAGAACTTTTCAATATCGAATCCCTTGATTCCTGCGTTTTCTACTTTGAGGAGAATACCTTTAGCAGCTTCTTCCATTGTGATCTCTCCGCGTTCTAGCTTGTGCCATGGGTGTTCTCCGTTCGGAAGTCCATAGCCCAGAACAAGTTCTGTTATGGCTTCTACTGTTAGGCCTAAGCTCGCTACGTATTCGTTCTTTCCGTAAAAAGGAGAGCCGGTAAAGATACCACCAAAATCCCAAAGTATTGTCTTAATTTGAATGGGGGATTTTGATTCATAGCTCAATTTGGGATTTCTCCTGTTTTAAGTAGTTCCTTAAATGCGTTTTCATCGATCACTGGAACGCCCAGCTCCTCTGCTTTAGTTATTTTGGATCCACCTGGATTAGCCCCAACAACTAGAGCATCGGTTTTTTTTGAGACGCTTCCTGGGGACTTCCCTCCTCTATTTTTGATTGCTGCGGAGGCTTCGTCTCGGTTGTAGTTTTCGAGTGTTCCAGTTACGACCACTGACTTACCGATGAGAGTTTGTGATATTTCAATTTTTTCTGGGCCTTGGAAGTTAACGCCTGCAGATTCCAGTTTTTCAAGCACTTTTATGGTGTTTGGGGATCTGAAAAATTGATGCACGCTGGTAGCGATAATTGGACCTAAACCTTCGACAGATTGCAGTTCTTCGAGGCTAGTTTCTTTAAGTTTATCCATCGATGCAAATGTGGATGCAAGTAAATCGGCGTTGGTTCTTCCGACATGAGGAATGGAAAGTCCGAAAATTAGATTTCCCAATGATCGAGATTTCGATTCTTCAATTGCCTTTTGCAAATTAGTAACTGAGAGGTCTCCGAATCCTTCGAATGATCTGACTACCTGAAAGTCAATGCTGTATATGTCACCGACGTCTTGAACCAAACCTTCTGAAACGAATAGATCGATGCTCTGCTCCCCCATATGTTCTATATCCATTGCCGTTCTTTGGGAGAAGTGTTCAATCCGGCCGCGAACTTGCCTAGGGCAACTGTAGTTATTGCATCGGTGGCGAGCTTCGCCTGAGGGCCGCTCAAGTTTTGAATCGCAAGATGGACAGTTTTTGGGAAACTCCCAGCTAGGTAAGTTGTCTGGGCGCTCAGAGAGAACAGGTCTAACCACTTCAGGAATAACCTCTCCAGCGCGACGGACAATCACCTTATCTCCAGGGCGAACATCTTTTTCTTTTATTTGATCTTCGTTATGAAGCGTCGCTGTTGACACTGTTACTCCGCCAACAAATACTGGTTCAAGTCTTGCAAATGGAGTCGCTGATCCGGCGGCGCCTATAGAGACCTCTATATCTAAGAGAGTAGTTACCTGTTCCTCCGCTGGAAGCTTATACGCAATTGCCCACCTAGGAGCTTTCGCTGTACTCCCTAACTCTTGCTGCAGAGGTAATGAATCTACCTTTATAACGATCCCATCAAATTCGTAATCTAGTGAATCTCTCGCTTCTTGAAATTCTTGAATATATGCAAGAGCGCCCGCTATGTCTTTTACTAATTTCGCATTTTCATTTACAGGGAGCTCCAAGGATGACAGAAACTCCAGTGTTTCAAAGTGCGAAGCAAGGTCTGGGCCTTCATCAACTTCACCTAGCTGGTATGCCCAGAAAGAAAGGTTCCGAGTCGCAGCAATACTTGAGTCTTTTTGACGCAAAGATCCTGCTGCAGCATTTCGAGGGTTTACGTACTCTTTACCATCATTTTTTTTTGCTTCTCTGTTAAGTTTTTGAAATTCGCTGCGTCGAAGGTATACCTCGCCCCGAACTTCAAGTATGGGTGGCGCACCCCGAATCACATGCGGAAGGTCAGAAATTGTCAGAACGTTATGAGTGACATCTTCTCCGACGACCCCATCTCCACGTGTTGCAGCCTGCACTAGCCGTCCCTGCTCATATCGAACTGAGATGGCAAGTCCATCAAATTTAAGTTCGCATACTAAATCACCAATGTTCATGCTTGGTGACAATTTTCTTTCAAGCTTTGTTTTCCATTGGTGCAGTGCTTCGACCTCGAAGGCATTGTCAAGCGACATCATGGGAACTCTGTGGGTTACTGGAGAGAAAATCTTGGAAGGCGATCCACCAATATTCTGAGTAGGTGAATCCGGGGTACGCAGATGAGGGTACTGGTCTTCCAAACCAACCAATTCTCTCATCAACATGTCCCATTCGGCGTCCGAGATTGTTGGACTGTCATTGTCGTAATACGCGATGTTGTGAGCTTTAATTAAAGCTCGGAGCTCTTCGGCACGTTTTTCTGGTTCTATAGTCATGAGCTCCCCGAAGGTAAGTCTGCTATTCGATTGGCATAACCTGCCGTGTGGCTGCAAACATCAGTATGTGACGAAGGACTACCGTATATGGGCTTTAAGGGTGGCATGGTTAGCTCTTCCATTTACTGCTGAGAATATGTTTGATAATGCACTGAGCGCCTCAACTCGTTCTGTCCAAATCACAGCGACCATAGGGCTGTGGTTTTTGTGGGCTTTAGGTCTTCTTATGTCTCTTGTTCCTCTGTCTAGTTTACTCACTCCCTTTCGTGTCTTGGCGGCTATGAACGTCGTCATCGTTATTTGGGGGGCGATTGAGTCACCAGCATCTCTGCTAGGCATTGTCACGTTATGCCTCAGTGGATGTTTTTTTGTTTTAGCATTTACTCCCCAAGTTGGATTTTGGCATGTTAACGGATCGTCGTATGGTGATGAAGTGCGTATCCCATTAAAGCCGCCGGGTGCAATGCTTTTAGGGCCAATACCTATATCGTCATCCGGCATTGTCGTAACGCTTATTAGTACACCTATTCTTCTTGCTGATAAACAGTGGCTTGCTGGGTGCCTGATTGCGGGGTTTGGGGGGGTTTGTAGTTTCGTAGCTTTTCGTTCCCTACATGCGTTGACGCAAAGGTGGTTAGTATTCGTTCCGGCTGGGGTTGTGATTCATGATCCACTGCTTCTTGGCGATCCGTTTCTTGTTAAGAGAAATGGAATTAGGTCTATCCACTTGGCTCTTGTCGGCTCGGATGCTGAAGATCTAACTATGAGCAGCCTCGGCCACGCAATAGAGGTAGAGCTACATCAGGAGGCTGAGATTGCTGTCCGTAAAGGACCAAAAGCTGAACCCGTACTATTGAATGTATTATCGTTTACAGTTTCTGCTTCGCTACTAAGCAGCGTTTTTTCAGAAGCGCAACGTCGATCCATTCCTACAGCATAAATCAAGGAAAGACTTACTCGGCTATTGCTGAACCTACAACTACGTCACCGTCATAGAAAACCAATGACTGGCCAGGAGCCACTTTCATGTGAGGTTTAACCCATTCAACGGTCGAGGTAACGATAGCGGAAGCGGTTCGTCCATGAGCACTAGTCTGAACTTCTACGGGGGTAGGGTACGTTGCATCTGTCCAGCTCAAATCTTTAATCTCTGTGGTGGAGCAGTAAAGGTCTGATTTCTCCCCGACTGTAACAGTAGCTTTTTCTGCATCTATCTCTACAGCGTATTTGGGGGCTCCCTGGCCGGATAACCCTAACCCTTTTCTTTGACCGATGGTAACCATTTCTATAGATTCCACCTCGCCGACTGTTCGCTGGTTTTTGTCTAGAACCTTCGCTGGTGTTAGTTCTATGCGTTGCTCAAGAAACTTTTTTCGTGACCCCTTTACGTTACTGATAAAACAAACATCCTGGCTATCAGGTTTATCAGCAACGCGAAGATTAAGCGATGCCGCTATTTTTCGAACTTCTGTTTTTGTCATCTCACCCAGTGGAAGTTTGAGCTGTCGCAATTGTGATTGACTTAACATATGAAGCACATATGACTGGTCCTTTGAAAAGTCAGCCCCACGGGCGATACGAAGTCCATTATTGTGCTCGACAATTCTTGCGTGATGGCCGGTAGCAATGAGGTCGAAACCTAAAGCATGCGCTCTTCGAATAAGTTTGTCGAATTTGAGGTGGCGGTTGCATTCTATGCATGGATTAGGTGTAAGACCTTTAGCATGGGAGCGCACGTATGGGGCTACCACGTTATCCTCGAACTCGTCACCAAAATTGAATACATGATGCTCTATTCCCAAAGAGTCTGCAACGCGGCGAGCATCAGTCACATCAGAAACCGAACAACATCCTGTATCCGAAGGGCCTCCCCAAAGTTTCAAAGTGACGCCAGTAACTTCGAAACCTTCATTCTGCAATAAGCCGGCGGCAACTGAGGAGTCAACTCCTCCAGACATCGCAACTAGGATTTTTTGCTTCGCTTTCATGATCCGGTCTTTCTTAAACTTTCTATGAACTTGGGAACAACCTTCATAGCTATATCTACATCTTCCCATGTAGTTGAGTGTCCGAGCGACAGCCTTAAAGACCCTCCTGCTAGGTTCCGTGAGTATCCCATAGCAGCCAGCACATGCGAAGGGTCTTGTGCACCGCTGGAACAAGACGATGCAGCGGATGCCAAAATGTTTTTCTGCTCAAGCATGAATAGCAATGCTTCGCTTTCAATCCCTTCAAAGCAAAAATGGCAGGAACCGGCAATTTTATGTGACCGATCCGCAGTTCCGTTGTGTACCTGAACTCCTGTTTCATAACTCTGAGGTATCTTTTGAAGACTATCGGCAAGCTCATCTCTCATTTTCGCTACTCGTTCCACTGTCACCTTACGGTTCTTTACAGTGACGTCTGCTGCTGCAGCCATGGCTACAATTGCTGCGGTATTTTGTGTCCCGCTTCGTATTCCTAGCTCCTGGCCACCTCCGAGCTGCATAGGAGAAATCTCAATTCCATTTCGAACGACAAGCGCGCCTACCCCCTTTGGGGACCCGAACTTGTGGCCGGCGATACTAATTAGATCTGCCGATTGAGTCAGAGATGCTACATCTAGCCATGGAAAGGCTTGAACTGCATCAGTATGAATGAGTGCCTTGGGCGCTTTACTCCTTACGATTTCTGCCATTGTTTCTAGATTTTGAATTATGCCGGTTTCACCATTCACTAGCCCAACAGAAACTAGAGCTACGTTTTCATCAAGAAGGTGGGTGAGGTGGTCTAGGTCAAGTAGGCCGTTCTCGTCTACTTGTATAAATTGTCCCCCTAATTGCTCTACCGGTGCTATCACTGCATGGTGATCAGTTGCCGAGGCAAGGATGGTTCCGTCCCGTGACCCTTGGGTACCAAATATGGCAAGATTATCCGCTTCAGTTCCCCCCGCTGTAAAGATGACTTCTTTCGGATCGCAGCCTAAACCATGGGATAGAGTGTCGCGCGCGTCGTCAATGAGCCGCCTAGCTTCTCTTGCCATTTTGTGCGCACCAGATGGATTCCCGTAACAGTCACTTAATACAGTGGTCATGGCATCTATTGCTTCTGGACGTATTGGGGTAGAAGCGGCGTTATCAAGATAAATTATCTTCTCATTCACATATCAAGGATACTCCGATAGGGCAATGGTCGAAAACAAGAATTATGATGGGGCGGTGCCTAACATCTCTATAGAAACAATTATTGAAGCTTCCCTTGAAGAGGTGTGGGAATCTGTAGAAGACATTCAAAGCCATGTGAACTGGATGGATGATGCTGTTTCAATACATTTTATTGGGAGTAGACAGCAAGGAGTTGGTACGATTTTCGATTGCGAAACAAAAATTGGGCCTTTCAAATTAACCGACCGGATGGAAATCACTGATTGGGTCGAGAGAGAGACTATAGGAGTGTCTCATAAGGGGCTTGTAAGTGGAAGTGGACGATTTACCCTGCTGCAGTTGAGCCCTAGAAGAACAACGTTTACTTGGGAGGAGTCTCTGGTTTTCCCATTTTGGATGGGTGGGCCTTTTAGAAACCCTATAGGGAAAAAGATCCTTGAGTTCGTATGGAAACAGAACTTAAAAAACCTGAAAGGGCTAATTGAAGGCGACAATTCTTCGCCTAGCCTTTCTTAAAAATTATTGTTGTTTGCGCTTTGCGAGAGTTCGGAAATGCAGAATAAGACAAACAATCATTACGAGAATAAATATCTGCGCCATACCCTACTTTATCAATAAACAAGGGTCTGCTCATTTCGTGTTCAGGAAATAGCTAAAGTCCCTAGATAGCAAGCTCCAGAGAGGAGAATTATCACTGTTTCCGGAAGGTACTTGGGCATCTGCACTCTTTTGGGTAAGTCAAATACCATCCACCCGATAATGAGTCCTGCAGCGAAACCACCGAGATGACCACCGACAGATATAGATGAGACCGTAAAGGTCAAAACGAAATTAAGTAGCAAGATCATTCCTAATCCACTTCTCCAAATGGAGTACCCGCTCGAGCGCTGTGCAACAGTCGCAAGACCCAAGAGGCCAAATATTGCCCCGCTTGCGCCTACGGTAAGACTGTTGGGACTCCAAAGCATAGCTCCGAATGAGCCAGTTATTACTGCTGAAAAGTAGAAAAGGGAAAACCGAAAACGGCCTAGTGTCCGTTCGAACGAAGGACCTAGAAGCCACAAGGCGTACATGTTAAACGCTAAGTGAACAAACCCATAGTGCAGGAATCCAGATGTTATTACTCGATACCAATCTGGGAATCCAGAAAATAGCCCTCCACGGATGATTAGTCCTTCAGAACTAATTTGTCCCTGAATTCCATCCCCCATCCCAGCTCCAACGACAAAAAGAATGACGTTCATAACGATAAGGCTTTTAACTACTAAGGGATCGAAAGAAAATGGGTTTCGTTCCACTCTGTTAGGTCGCCTTGCATTACCTACACACTCTGGACAATGAAAGCCTACAGATGCAGTGATCATACAATCAGGACAGATGTTCCTGTCACATCGTTGACACCGGACACCACCTTGTCTGTCAGTGTGACGATAACAGGTAGCGCCCGCAGGCATTTGGCTCTTGGATGTCATAGCACCCCCAATGCTAGGAACGTCTTTGCTGTTTGAGACTCTTCCATGCAACAATCTTTCTGAATTTCTAGCGTAGAAACCTCACTAGAAATTTGATTTGTGGAAGGCGAGCATGTCATCTCGAAATATTTTCTGGTGCTCTTGTGTCCCACCGATACTCGCCCCGCGCCTCCCATGGCCTGCTTCCACAGCTTTCAGAAAGTAGGTTCTATCTGTCGTTATCGCTGAACTTGAGCCACTGTATGGGTCAATCATTGCACCATCTGGGCCTAGGAAGATTGTCGGAGCATTTGGTGAGACGCTTGCTTCAGGAATCATATGAACCTCCTCTTCCTTGTCGAAACTGTGGGCAGCACTCGTTACGATTCGCACTGACGCGTCACCGCCGCATAGGTTAATCGACTGGATCTGTGATTGGATTTGCTGAACTGATACCCATTCGTCAAGTTCGCCGACGATTGCCCGGATAGTCGTTTCTCCGACGTCTGGTGTTACGAATTGATGCCCACACCACGGGTATACCGCATACACACTTTTAAATACATATTCAGATCCAATTATTGGTTCAGCAAATGCTCTTACTGCCGCTGTTAGTACGGCCGAGCCGCCTCGACTATGCCCTTGGGCCGAAATTCGATTGGAGTCAATTTTCGAGAACTGGCTTATGGTTCGTAAGGCAGCAAGAACGTCAAAAGCGCTAGCAGCAAAAGAATACTGGGTCTGATTAGCCACCGTAGAATCAACTCCCCGATTAGCAAATGGATCTAGAACAAATACGGCAATTCGTTCGTTGAGCAGGCTCTCCGCATGTGCCAGATGATTATCACTAACCCCGAGGCTTCCGGGGACAATAATCACAACTGGTAGAGGCTGCGAGCTTTTAGGGAGGAAAAGTTTTCCATCTATCAGAATCTCTTCGCATTCAGAGCGCTTTGATATCGCCTGAACGTAGTTCTGTGGGTTAGCTGAAACGAACTCTATTCGTTCTCCAACTACACCAGAAAGTTCAAAGCGCTCCATGTGAAAATTTTCACTATTTCCCATTCTGACATACTAGCTACCGTCTAGATCTCCAAATGTTAATAAGGCTATTTTGCTTCAGGCCCAGTACTATTTTGGAATGCTTAGATTACCTATTATTGGCCATCAGGGGGGATGGGACGAGATCCTTATGGTCGTAGCACCAATTGCAATCATCTGGGCTGTTCTAGCAGTAGCAAACAAACGAGCAAAGAAACGTAATGAAAGTCTCGAGGAGACTACTTAGTTAGCTCTATCTATATCAGCTCCTAGGCTTTTCAGCTTTCCGACAAGATCTTCATAGCCTCTATCTATATGGTGAGGGTCCCTTATCTCTGTTTCTCCCTCAGCTTTTAGAGCTGCAGTAACAAGGGCAGCCCCTGCCCGAATATCGTGTGCTCGCACCGGAGCACCTGAAAGTTTAGGAACCCCGCGTATAACCGCATGATGGCCTTCAGTGCGAATTTCCGCCCCCATTCTTATAAGTTCATCAACATAACGGAAGCGTCCACTAAATAGATTCTCCGTTACGATTCCAACACCATCTGCTACAGACAACATTGCTACAAGAAACGGTTTGTAATCAGTTGCTAGCCCGGGGTACGGAAGAGTCGCAAGGTCAACAGACTGTAGGCCTTTACTCGCCATAGCCCAGAGGCCAGTTGAATCTGATGAAATACGCATCCCCATTTCACCAAGTTTCTGGCACAACATATCCATGTGATCTGCTCGAGCGCCGAGAAGATTTATTTCTCCACCGGCAATTCCTACTGCTGAGAGATATGTTGCTACTTCGATTCGGTCAGGAATAACAGTGTGTTCCACCGCAACTAAATTATCTACTCCTTGGATGGTGACTGTTGACGAACCTGCGCCCAGCACCTTTGCTCCCATTCTATTTAAGAAAGCTGCGAGATCTGCGATTTCAGGTTCTCTTGCAGCATTCTCAATAATTGTTTCTCCTCGGGCGCGAACTGCTGCCATCATAATATTTTCTGTAGCCCCAACACTTGGAAAATCTAAGACGACTCGAGAGCCAGTTAATCTCTCAGCTTCTGCTTCTATATATCCATGTTCAGAGGAGAAACGAACCCCAAGAGCTTCAAGCCCCTTAAGGTGCATATCGATAGGTCGCGGGCCAAAATCGTCACCGCCAGGTAAAGCTACTCTTGCCTTTCCATAGGTTGAGACTAATGGGCCTAAAACAACTATCGATGCCCTCATCTTCTCTACTTGTTCATATGGAGCCTCAGGTGTGATATCCCCTGGATTCACTATTTCAATTTGATTTGTTTCTAAATTCCGAACTGTTAGCCCCATAGAGCGGAGAAGCTCAGCCATAGATTGGACATCAGTAATATCTGGGACTTCCTTAAGGAGATAAGTCCCTTGCGCGAGAGTACATGCTGCCATGAGTTTCAAGGCAGAATTCTTTGCTCCGTTGATTTTTACATCTCCGGACAACGGGCCACTCGGCCTAACGAGGATGCGGTCCACATTTCAATTATGCTCGGAGGGAACCAATAGTCCCTACTTTATGGCAATCTTTATTATATTTTCAGCCTTAAGACACCAACATGCCCAATTTTCAACATTCTCGTTTCCTTGAGCAAGATGCCGTAAATCAGCTCCTCATTCCGCGAAATGATGCCCTTTTACGCGAAATATCTATTGATGATTCAACTTTCTCGTTATCGAAAGGCCCCTTTAGCTACTACGAGCGCTCAGTTGAGGTTACTCCCTCCCCTTCTGGAGTCCATGTCACTGAGACTTTCACCTACAAAATAGCTTCTCCTTTCTGGCGTCTTCTTTTAGGGATGCCGGTTAGAAGATTTTTAAAAAGGAGCGGGGGTTCCAATAAGAAGTTATGGTGGGCGCCTCCTGAAATATTTGATAGTCAAACAACAAAAACCCTAAGTTTGCTTTGCATAGCCGCTGTCATAACCGGTTATCTAGGTGCCCTACTCGGCCAAACAGCTACGTTCGCTGCAGAGGAATTCGGTGCAAGCGATAGAGCTCAGGGTGTTCTGCTAGCAATGGTACGAATAGGGACATTAATTACAGTTGTCGTTGCTGGGCTTGCAGATAAGCACGGGAGAAAACGACTATTGATCTTCTCGCTTTGGAGTGGCTGTGCCATCACTTTATTAAGTGCAGCTTCCCCAAACATAGTGATACTAGGCATTTCACAAGCTATGGCTAGAGGATTTGCTACGGCAATTAGTATCTTGATTGGAATCATGGCAGCTGAAGCTGCGCCAAAAGGAAGCCGAGCATACATTGCCGGAATTCTGACCTTGACTGCAGGTTTGGGTGCCGGGATACCTGTATGGCTCCTATCTTTAGCTGACGTCCACACAAGAGGATGGCGCTTGCTTTTCCTCATCTCTTTCGCGTTTTTCCCAGTTATCTCATGGTTAAGAGCTCAACTTCATGAAAGCGTTCGGTTTAACTCACATCAAGAGGCGAGGGATACAAAAGCAGACATCGGCTTAGCTCCCGTAGTCTGGTCACGCTTCGCTGCATTGGCGGCTGTTGCTTTCCTAATTTTGATGTTCGCAGCTCCGGCAAGTCAATTTCGAAACGAATTCTTAAGAGACGAACGAGGGTTTTCTGCTGCTCAAATAAGTTTGTTCATTTTAGCTTCGCATACACCACAGATTATTGGCGTAGCTTTAGCTGCCAAGATCTCTGACCTAAGAGGGAGAAAGCCCGTAGCTGCATTTGCGGTGGGGATAGGCTCTCTCTTCACAGTACTGGCATATAGCCTTGCAGGTACTGGAATGTGGCTCACTGCAATGATTGCGGGAATTATCTCGGCTGGTGCTGGGCCATCCTTAGGCGTTTATGGCGCTGAAATGTTTAGCACAGGGCGTCGTGGGCAAAGTAACGGCGCAATATCAATTTTTGCCGTTTTAGGGAGTGCATGTGGGCTACTTCTTATCGGCGACTTATCTGAACGTTTTGGGAGTTTCGGTGAAGCATTTAGTCTTCTATCCGTCTGCCCAATTCTTGTGGTTTTACTCGTTCTTATATTTTTCCCAGAATCGAAAAATAGAGAGTTAGAGGATCTGAACCCTGAAGACTTACCTTCAGATGAGCTCTAACGAAGATTAGCAATCCAGTGATTAAGTGATTCTTCCAAAGTATCTAACCCTTTTCTCGGGTCATGGCCCTGCCCCTTTAGCCAGACCATTGAGACTTGCCCTCGAATTAATGGAACGTATTTAGAAAATAACTCTGGATTCCCAAATGGGTCCTTATCTCCCGAAAGAAAAATGCAAGGACGAGTTATTGCGCTGAAGTGCCCAATTCTCAGTTTTTCAGGTTTCCCAATTGGGTGAAGTGGATAACTCAATAGGACCAGTCCTCTTGATTTGAGGCCGCCGGCTACCGCCATAGAGGCCACGCGCCCCCCCATTGAGCGCCCCCCAATGAGAAGGTGACTAGGCGGAACTCCAAGACGGTCAGAGTAGCGCAAAGTTATTTCAGTTACTTCGCTGATAAGGTTCTCTGCTCGAGGCGGAGGCCTGCGGAGACTCTGATCACGATAAGAGAAATTAACGGCATATACAGGAATTTGAAGCGCTTCTTCGATCCTTTGGAATACAGGGTGCTCCTTATCTCCACCTGCGCCATGAAAGAGCAGCAAGCCTTTAGGTTTAACCATCAGTATTTATCCCGATTTTGAACACTAAAGAGAGGAGCGACACTAACACAAATCATCTAAGAAGAATCCTGCGAGCCTCAGTTAAGTCTGAAATACGCTTAGCCGCATCATGGTTCTCCTTCGGATCGCCAGTATCAGGGTGAGCAGTGCGAAGGAGCTCTCGAAATCGTTGCTTAACCTCACTCCGGCTTGGGGAAGGGTCCGTAATCTCCAGAATATGCAAAGCCCAACTAGTCGAATCACTATGGCCGATCTGGCCGAGATAATCCTTATGTTGCCCCAACAAATAGGAGAGAAACTCTTCTCCTACGTCTCCATTCCATTTGGCTGCTTTACGGAGTAAGTTCATCGCTGCAGGACGATCACTATAGGAAAATCTTTTTATAACATATGCTGCTGCAAGAACATTTTGCTCCGGAGCTATATCCCCATCGTCAAATGAAAACCTATACTTCCCATTCACTGAAGAAAGTCGATGGCGAGTCCGTGCTAGACCTACCTTGTCTTCTTGGAGACGATGACGCAATCGCGGCTGACCTACCTTTTCACCTCGCTGAACTTTCGTAAGAATAGTGAAGTAATCATCATGAAAATCAGGGTCGACTTGCCTAAGATATCGACAAACAATCCCCGCCAAAAGCAGAGGCCCACTCCCTGGAGGAGGGTCAAGAGGCAAGTACGAACTTCCAAGACTTAGACGTCGAGTTGGAGCAATTTTTCTAGAGTGGTAGAACTCGAGTTCAGCCAATAGCACTATCTAACACTACTGGATTTGCTTGTTCTGTGAAAGAGACAAAGGCCACACAAAAGAATTATTTATTAGGATGCAGCAGAGTTCAAGAAAATGCAGCTTTATCGATTAGTGTAAAAGCGAACACAATTTTCTCTTGGAGTTACTATGTCTTCTGCTGAATCCCCAGACCGAAATCTCGCTATGGAACTCGTTCGCGTAACCGAGGCGGCTGCTATGGCCGCTGCTCGGTGGATGGGGCGTGGAGATAAGGAAGGCGCAGATGGAGCTGCTGTTGACGCTATGCGCGTCGTACTTGGGGGCGTTCAAATGGACGGTGTCGTGATTATCGGTGAAGGAGAAAAGGATGAAGCTCCAATGCTATACAATGGCGAGCACGTTGGAGATGGCTCATTACCTAAATGCGATGTAGCAGTAGACCCCATTGACGGAACAACCCTTACATCTCTTGGAAGAGGTAACGCTATTGCTGTAATAGCAGTCAGCGAACATGGAACGATGTTCGATCCGGGCCCATGTGTCTATATGGAGAAAATAGCTGTTGGTCCCGCAGCGAAAGGAAGCATAGATATTAATGCCAGCCCAACAACTAATCTTCTAGCCGTTTCGGAGGCGAAGGGGGTGCCAGTAAGGGACCTTACCGCCGTAGTTTTAGACCGGCCAAGACATGATGGCCTAATCAGCGAACTTCGAGAAGCAGGAGCTCGCATAAGACTAATTCCTGATGGCGATGTCGCCGGTGCTATCTCAACTGCTTGGCCGAACTCCGGTGCAGATATTCTTTTCGGGATAGGAGGGACACCTGAAGGGGTCATAGCGGCTGCAGCTTTGAAATGCATGGGCGGTGACCTCCAAGGAAGGCTGTGGCCGAGAAATGACGACGAAAGAGAAGCAGCGGTAGAAGAAGGATACGACCTTTCCCAGTCACTATCTATAGATGATCTTGTCAATAGTGATAACTGTTTCTTCGCAGCTACAGGAATAACAGACGGTGACTTGCTGCAAGGTGTGCGGTATGAGTCAAACATGGCTCATACAGAATCTTTAGTAATGCGATCTAAATCCGGAACAGTTCGTCTAGTGATCGCTCAGCATGTTCAGGATAAACTCAACGCTATAAGCGACATCGATTACAAATAGAACTTTAAATCAAGCTGGGATGGAGGAGAAATGGCTGAACTAGCTGGCAAGCACGCACTAGTTACAGGTGGTGGAACAGGAATAGGTATGGGAATAGCTCGCCAATTGCTAAAAGCAGGTGCCACTGTAACAATTTCGGGCAGAAGAGAGGATGTACTTCTCGATGCGAAAAGACACTTCGAAGGCAATGGCGCTGACTCGAATACAATCAGGGTTGCAGTTTGTGATGTTACCTCTCCTGATCAAGTTCGTGCGTCAGTTGAAAAGGCTTCAAATTCAAATGGGGCGCTTGATATTTCTGTTGCAAATGCCGGAATAGGAGCAGGAGGAGCTTTTCTATCTATGGACGCTGATACGTTTAGATCAGTTTTAGAAGTAAATGTCGTTGGTGCCTTCAACACAATTCAAATATCTGCTGAGCACATGCGAAACTCTGGTGGTTCCATTATCGCTATCTCATCCATAGCCGGCGCACTAGGTGGACGTTTTCGGGCCGCATATTCAACTAGCAAAGCGGGACTCGACATGATGGTGAAAAGTGCAGCTGACGAGTTAGGAGGGTTTGGTATTCGAATCAATTCTATACGGCCGGGAATCGTGAAATCGGAAGCAACTGCTGCGATGTTTGAGTATATGCCTCACATAATTGATGACTATCGAAAAAATATGGCTCTAGGAAGAGTAGGGGAACCAGAAGAGGTAGGAGATGCTGTCGTCTGGTTAGCTAGTGATTCAAGCTCATGGGTTACTGGACAAAATATTGCCGTCGATGGAGGTCACACTCTAAGAAGAGCTCCGGATTTGGAGCCAGCGATTAGAGCACGATTAGGTGACGAAGCTTATTCCGAGGTAGTAAAACCTGGATTTGGCCCAAACAATTGAAGTGACCTTACTTAAGCCCCGTCGGCTGCTAATAAACGAACCTCTGCTCGTTGCAGAGCCATTGCAGCTTCCTCGTTTTCACTGTCCCCTGCAAGAAGCTCATTGGCTCGGTCGAGAGCGTTTTTAGCTCGGTCTGTATCTATGTCCTCAGCAAGCTCTGCTACATCCGATAGCAAAGCAACATGATTATCTGAAACTTCAACAAATCCGCTGTGAACCGCGATACGTTGAACTCCTCCATCACTTAAAGCTATTCGGATAACTGATGAAACAAGATTCCCTACGAATGGGACATGCCCAGGTTGAAATCCGATTTCGCCGTCAGTTGTTCGAGCTATAACTAATTCAGCTTCTCCTTCGTAGACTATGCGTTCTGGAGAAACTAATTCAACGCGCAGTGGCATGTGGTCCCCTTGGGAAAGTAAAACACACTTTCATTATGAACTAGCCTCTAATTCAGCTGCTTTTCTCTCAACCTCTTCTGCCCCACCAACCATATAGAATGCCTGTTCTGGGACATGATCAAGATCACCTTGAACCAAAGCCTCAAATGAGGAAATGGTATCTTCGATGCCGGTGAAGACTCCAGGTTGGCCTGTGAAGATCTCGGCGACGAACATCGGCTGCGATAAGAATCTTTCAACTTTTCTTGCTCGGTCGACAGTCACTCGGTCTTCTTCAGATAATTCATCGAGGCCAAGAATAGCGATAATGTCTTGGAGTTCTTTATAGCGTTGGAGAATTTCCTGCACTCGTCTGGCCACAGCATAATGGCGGTCACCAACAACCTCTGGGGAGAGAATAGTTGAAGTGGAAGCAAGCGGGTCAACCGCTGGATAGATTCCAAGCGATGCAATATCCCTACTTAATTCCGTAGTTCCATCAAAGTGGGTAAAGGACGTGAATGGGGCAGGATCTGTGTAGTCATCAGCTGGAACATATACCGCTTGAAGCGAAGTAATCGATTTTCCTCTTGTTGAGGTGATGCGCTCTTGGAGCTCGCCCATTTCATCAGCAAGTGTAGGTTGGTACCCAACAGCCGAAGGCATCCGTCCAAGTAGAGTAGATACTTCTGAGCCAGCTTGAACGAAACGGAATATGTTATCGATAAACAAGAGGACATCTTGATTCTGAACATCGCGAAAATACTCGGCCATTGTAACTCCCGCCAAAGCTATCCGAAGGCGAACTCCAGGCGGCTCGTCCATTTGGCCAAAGACCAACGCGGCTTTATCCAGAACTCCGGATTCTTCCATCTCTAGAAATAGGTCCGTTCCTTCTCTTGTCCTCTCACCTACTCCGGCAAATACGGAAACCCCGCCATGTTGTGTTGCAACTCGGTTGATCATCTCGGTGATGAGGACTGTCTTCCCAACTCCCGCTCCACCAAATAGGCCAATTTTACCGCCTTCTTTATATGGCGTAAGTAAGTCGATTACTTTGATACCGGTCTCGAACATTTTTGCTGAGGGCTCCAGACTGTCAAAATCCGGGGCAGGCCGGTGGATTTCCCATTTCTCATCGATTTCTAGTGTTGAAGCGTCTACGTCAAGTGGTTCTCCAATTACATTCCACACATGTCCTAGGGTTACATCACCGACAGGAACTTCTATGCCCGACCCTGTATTTCGAACAGCTGTTCCTCGAGTCAGCCCATCTGTTGGCTTCAAAGAAACAGCTCGAACTCTACTATCACCAATCTGTTGAGCCACCTCAGCCATAACTGTAGTTGGTTCGCCATCAACGATAACCTCGAAGGCTAAAGCTGTGTTTATCTCTGGAAGAGCATCTTGAGGAAACTCAACGTCAATCACCGGTCCTGCGATTGAAACTACTCTTCCCTCTTTAAGGGTTGTGTTTGATTCGGTTACTGTCATATCTGCTCCTAGCAAGATTCGAATTGGTTATGAAAGAATTGATGTTTCGTCTAATAGTTCTGGGGGGGATTCTTGATCGTCGCCATCATCTAAGGCTTCTGCACCACCGACAATTTCCATAATTTCAGTCGTGATAGCATCTTGCCTAGCACGGTTTAATGCTCGACTAAGTTTGGTGATCAGTTCCTCTGCGTTATCAGTTGCCGCTTTCATTGCTCTTTGTCGATTCGCATGCTCTGAAGCTGAGGCATCTAGTAGCGCAGAATAGAGGCGTGACTCCACATACCGTGGAAGAAGGGAAGAGAGAACTCCTTCGGGAGAAGGTTCAAATTCAAAGAGCGCATGAGCCTCTGAGTCTCCGCTTCCTTCTGAAGCGACTGTTTCCATTGACTCAAGGGGTAAGAAACGGCGGACAGCTACTCTTTGGGTTCCCATCGATACAAATTCCTGATATGCCAAAATAACCTGGTCCACGTCGCCATTTACGAAGATATCTCGAACTTTTGTGGCTATAGACCGTGCATCTTCATAGAGGGGCGTATCAGTCATATCTGTGAAGGATGCTTCAATCTTGTAATTGCGAAACCTGAAATAGTCAATTGCTTTTTTCCCTACAAGGATTAATTTATAATTTTTCCCTTCGGTCTGGGCTGCCATAATTTCGCGTTCAGCTGCTCGTATAACTGCACTATTGTATGCGCCAGCTAGACCACGATCAGAGGTAATGACGACGAACCCTATTGATTCAATTTTTTCTGCTACTCGCAATAGTGGGTCGTCAGCGCCGACGCCACCCGCTGCAAGGTCCTCAATTACTCCAGTCATCTTTGTCGAGTAGGGCCGTGCTGCATTGGCGCGTTGCATTGCTTTAACCACTCGGGTAGCAGCTATGAGTTCCATGGCCCTGGTGATCTGTTTGGTCGATTGGACCGAATTGATCCGCCGTCGGAGAACTCTCTCTTGGCCGCCAGGCATGCTTAACTTTCGCTGTCTTCGCCCCGAGCTATATCGACCTCGGGAAGGGTTGTTTCTGAATCGACAGTTTCGGTTTCTGCATCAGGTTGTTCTTGAGCTTCGACGTTTACTCCAGATGGTCCTGCAGATCCTTCAAAGCCTTCGGCATAGCCTCGGACTATTGATTCGAGGGCTTCTTCATCTACTGTTCCTGAAGAAACTATCTCAGAGAGAAGTCCGGAGTGTTGGCTACGAACAAGGTCGAGTAGTCCTTCTTCGAAACGCTCTACATCTTCGACTGCAATTCCATCGAGGTATCCTCGCGTACCAGCGAATAGGGATACTACTTGCTCTTCAACTTTCATTGGCGAGTTGATTCCCTGCTTGAGTAATTCTGTAAGGCGGTAGCCTCGATCAAGTTGAGCCTGCGACACAGCATCAAGGTCGGAACCGAAGGCAGCGAAAGACTCGAGCTCTCTGAACTGTTGTAGGTCTGATTTGAGCGTTCCAACTGCTGTCTTCATTGCTTTAATTTGGGCAGCAGAACCAACACGTGAAACAGAAATACCCACATCCACAGCAGGCCTTACGCCCGATTTAAAGAGATCATCTTGGAGGAAGATCTGTCCATCAGTGATCGAAATTACATTGGTTGGTATGTAAGCGGAAACGTCACCAGCTTTTGTTTCGATAACTGGAAGAGCGGTGAGACTACCTGCGCCTAGGTCATCACTGAGCTTCGCTGAGCGCTCCAGAAGTCTACTATGCAGGTAGAAGACGTCTCCAGGATAAGCTTCTCGACCTGGTGGCCTTCTAAGGAGAAGCGCCATCTGTCGATATGCTTCTGCTTGCTTAGATAGATCGTCGTAAACGACAAGGGCGTGCTCTCCGTTGTCCATCCAGTGTTGCCCTATCGCGCAGCCTGCGAATGGCGCGAGGTACTTGAATGGAGCTGGATCAGATGCGGGAGCCACTACGACCACTGTGTAGTCGAGTGCTCCGAATTCTTCTAATGTCGCTACCGTTTGTGCCACTGTCGATGCTTTTTGGCCTATTGCTACGTAAATACATTTTACTCCTAGGCCTTTTTGGTTGATTATGGTGTCGACGGCGATTGTGGTTTTTCCTGTCTTTCGGTCACCAATAATTAATTCACGTTGGCCTCGCCCTATCGGAATCAACGAGTCAATTGCCTTAATACCTGTTTGCATAGGTTCGTGGACTGGTTTACGACCGGTTATACCGGGAGCTTGGACTTCCATTCGACGTGATTGAGCTCCGGAAATCGCCCCTTTACCATCAATGGCCTCTCCGAGAGCATTTACTACCCTGCCGAGCATTGCGTCACCTACTGGCATCGAAAGGATTTCACCAGTAGAACGTACCGATTGTCCTTCTTCAATACCTGTAGCCTCCCCTAAGATAACAGCACCTATTGTGTCCTCATCTAAGTTAAGAGCGAGACCGATAATGCCCCCGTCAAATTGAAGCATCTCATTTACTGCCGCATTAGGGAGTCCGGATATGCGTGCGATGCCGTCTCCGACTTCAACAACGCGGCCTACCTGCCCTGAAGCAACTTCCGGTTCAAAACCTTCAAGGTTTTTACGGATTGCTGATGCTATATCTTCTGTATTTATTGTGAGCTCTGCCATATCTAAAATGCCTCTCGGAGCTGCTTGAGTCGTGTACGCACAGTTCCATCTATTACTTCATCTTCTATTTGAACTAATAAACCGCCCATCACTGATTCATCAATGATGACTTTGATTTCCACTTCTTTTCCAGTCGCTGACTGGAGTGAAGTAGCTAGCCTTGCCTGTTGGTCCTCGGTTAATTCAATTACGGAATAAACCTCAGCTACGGCTTTAGCTCGAGAAGCAGCACCTAATGCTACTACCTCGTCGGCGATACGCTGGATATCGCCTCCCCTTCCAGCAGCTACGATCATCGAAATGACCGCTGTCGTCGCTGGAGTTGCCTGACCACCAATTAGATCTTCAATGATCTGTTGTCGGCGGGCAGCGGGGATTTTGGAATCACTAAGGGTGCGCCGAAGGTCATCTGAACCTTCTACAGCCCGGGCAAAGCGAAAGAGTTCATCTTCCACTTCTAATCCTCCGCCTTCAGCAGACGCTACTGCGAGTACTGCTTCGGCATATTTGGTGATTCGATCTTCTGACATCAGTACCTCATCCGTCCTTAGTCTGAACCGACTTGGTCGATGTAGTTTTCTATGAGCCTAGTCTGAGCTTCTGCATCAAGATTCGCCTCAACGACTCTTTCCGCAGCACCCACTACAATGTCAGCTACTTCAGCTTGAAGGTCACTCATAGCTCTCTCACGAGCTGCTTCTAGATCTGCAGCTGCTTGGCTTCGCATTTCAGCTATATCTGATTCGGCTCGTTCCTGAAGATCGGAACGTAAGCTTTCGGCTTGCTGGCGAGCTTCATCGATGATTCGAGACGCCTCGGACTTCGCGTCAGCTAATTCCGCTTCATACTGTGTTTTGACTGCCTGAGCATCAGCTTTAGCCTGATCAGCTTGATCAAGGTCAGAAGCAATTTTCTCAGAGCGCTCATTCATGATTCTCTTAACGGCTGGGAAGCCTTTCCACATCATTAGGCCAAGAAGCACAAGAAACGCTCCACCACCCCAGATGACTTCCTTCAATTCAGGCATAATGTAGTCCGGTGCCTCTTTGCACTTTTTCTTTATGTCTTTGAGGAGCTCTTCGTCGTGGAGCGCGGCATGGTCACCATCGTGTCCATCAGCATGATCACCGCTATGGCCATCACCATGATCGCCACCTAGGTATCCTTTTTCTTCTAGCCACTCCGTTAAAATACACTCTTCCGCACTCGCTCCAGCTGCGGATGCTGTTCCAGCCATCCCAAATGTCAGGAGGAGAGCTCCGAGTATCGAAGCTACAAATATTCGTTTTTTCATGGGTCTCCTATGGAAGCAAGAGGATAAATACAACGAATCCGATTAGGGCAAGCGCCTCTGTAAAGGCGATCCCTAAGAACATCGTTGTCCGAGCGGTTCCAGCAGACTCTGGTTGGCGGGTCATTGCATCAATCGCTGCTGCGACGACAAGTCCAATACCAACTCCTGGTCCGATGGCCGCTAGGCCGTAGCCCAAACCAGCACCGATGGCTTTAAGGCCCTCAGTGTTATCTGTTACCGCTTGGGCGAGGATACTGTATGTTGTTGCTAAAAGGCTGAGCACTTTTACTCCTAGTGTTCGGGGTGTATAGCACCGCCCATGTATACGGCGGTGAGGATGGTAAAGATGAAGGCTTGGAGAAACGATACAACAATTTCAAAAGCCGTCATAATAACCAGCATGGCAGCTGGTGCGATTGCACCAACGTAGGTACTGTCCCACAGCGTAGCTGAGAGAACAGCGAATGTAACGAGAAGGAGGTGGCCGGCAACCATGTTGGCCCACAACCGAATCGCTAAAGAAAGAGGTCGGATAATAAATACCGAGAAAAACTCTATAGGTGTCACAATGAGGTACAAGGCTTTGGGGACACCCGGAGGAAAGAGGCTGTTTTTCATATAGCCGAAGAAACCTTGATTCTTAACTCCCAGATAGTTGTAGATGACCCAAACCATTAATGACAAGGCAAGAGGAACTGACATTTTGGCATTGGCGGGGAATTGGATAAACGGTACGACTTCGAAAATATTTGAGAAGAAGATAAAGAAGAACATGGTTGTTAGGAATGGGACATACTTCTTTCCATCCGCGCCCATTGTTTGCATGACGATGCTGTCTTCAACGAAATTAATACCACCTTCGGCAACGTGAGACATGCCGCTTGGGACAAGACTTTTCTTTGAACCCGCTGTGAGGAACACCCACAGAGTTAGGACTAGGGCAGCCAAATAAATCAGCACTGTTTTGTTCATTGCTAGAGGCGTTCCCTGAAAAGCAAAGTCAGGCCAATAGAAGAGTTGGCTAACTTCAGGAAATTTCAGCGCAAGGATGTTCACTTGTTTTCTACCCCTTCCCTTTGTTTTCGCCCGTGCGGTTACCCACATCAGGTTTTAAGCCCGGATAAGCAAGCGTTGCAGAAATATAGCGCGTTTCCCAAATCAAAAGGGCTAAATGTGAAAAAATTAGTATGGCGCCGAATGGGATGACCTCAAACCAATTTTCATTTCGTATCGGAACGACTACTGCAGTTAGAACTCCCATTCGCAAAACGAAGCCTGCTAGCACTGCGCCCATGAGAACCTGTGGGGATATTTTTACTGCCCAATCAATGATCCAAGCGCCCATAAGAAAGTTGACGAGCACCAACCCAAGACCAATTCCGCCGCATGCCAGCCCATTGACACCCCAAAAGATAAGACAAAGAGCAAGAAGAATTGGCGAGATCATTAGCCCTCTTCGGAAAAGGTCTACTGCGATCTCACGTTCAGGAGCTTGGTGCTCCCCTCCGGCATTAATCGAAATTTCACTCACTGGTCTTGCCTTTTGCATCTGGTAAATCCGCTTCCAGTTTTTTCATACGTTCAGTGTATGTATACCAAAGTTTCCATATCTCATAGGCCCCAACAGCCCCTCCGAGTATGAAAACAAAAAGAGGGCCGACGCCCGTCCATCGATCGATAAGGTATCCCAGAAAAGCAAATGCTGCTGGAGTTAATACGAGCTCAAACGCTGCCGTTACGCCATCTTCTGCATCTGCTAAAGCTTTGATTGGATTTGCCACAGTAATGGCCCTCGCTTATTCCGATTAGGTGCTAGACAATCTTTGCTGGAAGTAACTGCCTCGAGTCAATCTACCACTAGTCTCGAATTCTTTGCCATTGAAACGGACCAATATCTAGACGATTCACTTGAGTACTTTTAGCGACCTATTTCTTTTTTCTATTCACCTGTCTATTAGCATTCAGTGACTGGCCAAAGTGTTTCGTGAAGGAATACACTTTTACACATCACGGGAGTTCATATGGAAAGCGAAGAAAATATATCGGACGTTTCAACTGCTTTCAGTAAAGCTTTGGAAGTGATCAGCACAAGCGAACCTACTGTTGCAGAACATATTCGAGGAGAATTAGACAATCAAAGAAGCCAGCTGAAGTTAATAGCTTCCGAAAACTATGCTTCACCTGCAGTTCTTCTTGCAATGGGTAATTGGTTCAGCGACAAATACGCCGAAGGGACACCTGGCCATAGATTTTATGCGGGTTGTGAGTTCGTCGATAAGGTTGAAACGCTTGCAAGCAACCATGCAAAAGAACTATTTAGCGCTAACTACGCATATGTGCAGCCTCACTCAGGTATAGATGCGAACCTAGTCGCATTCTGGTCTATTCTTGCTCACCGAATTGAAGCTCCTTTTCTTGCATCTCATGGTAAAAGGCACGTCAACGATCTAACAGATTCAGACTGGGAAACTTTACGAACATCTTTCGGCAACCAGCGAATGATTGGAATGTCTTTGGATGCCGGAGGTCACTTAACCCACGGATTCCGCCCGAATATATCTGGTAAATTATTTGATCAGCGGTCATATGGTGTGAACCCAGAAACTGAAATACTCGACTATGACGAAATCAATACGCTGGCAAAGGAATTTCGCCCTTTAGTTATTGTCGCCGGATATTCTGCCTACCCGCGGAAAGTCAATTTCGCTAAAATAAGAGAGATCGCTGATTCGGTTGATGCAACATTCATGGTGGACATGGCACACTTTGCTGGACTTGTAGCAGGAAAGGTATTCGCCGATGACTTCGACCCAATATCGAATGCCCATATAGTGACTTCTACCACGCATAAGTCTCTTCGTGGCCCTCGAGGTGGAATTGTCTTATCGAACGAAGAAGAATTGGCAGAATTCATCGATAAGGGTTGTCCGATGGTTCTCGGAGGACCATTGGCGAATATCATGGCTGCGAAAGCTGTAGCTTTTGCCGAAGCGCGCCAGCCCGAGTTTAGAGAGTACGCAAGCAATGTCGTTAACAACGCTTCTGCATTGGCTTCGGGAATTGAAAAGCGAGGCGGTCGGCTTGTAACAGGGGGAACTGAGAACCACCTTGTCTTAGTCGATGTTCGGAAGTTTGGGCTTACTGGACGGCAAGCTGAAAGTGCCCTTGAGGATGCAGGTGTTGTAGTTAATCGAAACTCAATTCCGTTTGATCCAAATGGTGCTTGGTATACATCTGGGATCAGATTAGGAACTCCGGCGCTTACAACTTTGGGGATGGGCGAAGATGATATGGACGAGGTAGCCGATATTATCTGCTCAACCTTGAAGGCAGCAGAGCCTACAAAAACTTCATCCGGGGAGCAATCGAAAGCGAACTATATCCTTGCAAGCGATATTCAGGCCAGCAACCGAGAAAGAGCTGGAGATCTATTGCGTTTAAATCCTCTTTACCCAGACCTCAATCTGATCTAAAGCCTAGAGGATCTCGTTTATTTTCTTAACGCGTTTTAGATGCCGGCCTTCTTGGAATTCTGAAGCCAGAAAGATATCTAATGCTTCTTTAGCGACTTCAGGCCCGATCAGTCGCTCGCCTAAGCAGATGACATTGGCATCGTTATGCTCGCGTGAGAGGTGGGCAGATGTAACATCATGGATGGTCGCTGCGCGGATCCCAGAGACTTTATTCGCTGCCATGCAAACACCTATGCCACTACCGCACACTAGAAGCCCAAACTCTACTTCGCCCGATGCCACCGACTTCGCGACAGTTTCAGCAAAGTCGGGATAGTCAACTCGTTCATTAGAGTGAGTTCCTAAATCCAAAACTTCATGGCCGCTTGCGACTAGGTGTTCGATAAGAACTGTCTTTAAAGAAAATCCTCCATGATCGCATCCTGCTGCAATTGTCGCCATGTATATGAAAGTAGTGCGAAGTTGAGGTCGATGGGAGCCATTTTCTAGAAATGTATGTGCAAGAGAGAATTGAAGTTAATCCAAAGTATCGAAAATCATTTTTTTGGTGATTGGGCCTTCGCGGAGGATTTGAGGGATCGGTTGAGTGAGGTCGATCAGAGTCGAAGCCAAACCGTCTTTGAGAGGACCTCCGTCAGCTATGAGATCAACGTTAGGGAGCATATCTGCGATTCCGGCCGCAGTTTCAGGGGTGTCTTCACCATGTATGTTAGCGCTGGTCGCCGCTAAGGGGCCTAAATCGTTAGCAATCCGTCTAACTAACTCATTATCAGGGCATCTAACGGCAACAGTGTTTTCCTCACTAGTTATTAACGACATGCTTGGGGAGGGGTCTGGAAGTACCACGGTGAGGGGGCCTGGCCAGAACGTTTCTACTAAAAGCTTCATGGCCCGGTTTTGAAATGAGCTGACCTTTGAAAGTTGTTCTGTCCCCGATATTAGCAGCGGTAATGGCATGGATTCTGGGCGCATCTTGAGTGCGTATATTTTCTCGATGGCAGCTTTTTCAGTCGGTAGGGAAAAAATTCCATAAACAGTATCTGTTGGAAGAACGACAACTCCGCCGCTTGCAAGTGTTTTCTTAATCGAAGATTCTAGGTGGGTTGGGTTTTTTGAAATCCGAATCAGTTCCATTTTCCAACTACTCCTCGATTCCGACCGGATAGGTCCTGAAAAATTTGAACATTACTATATCCCCTACCCAACATCCGTTCACTTATAGCGTCTACGTGATGCGGTGCCATTTCTAATACCAAAGAACCTGAGTGCTTGAGCCATTCTTCAGCTTCATCAACAATTATCTCAAGGTATTCTGTACCGTTCTCGCCTGATGCCAATGCCAGCCGAGGCTCCCAGTCTCTTACATTGGGAGGGAGTGATTTCATTTCATTAATCGAGATGTACGGGGGATTAGAGACGATAAGAGAAAAAGATTTCCGATACTTTTTAGGTAGGGCTGCGAACCAGGACCCCTGATAGATTGTGACGCTTGTTCCATGAGCTCCGAGTCCAGCTAAGTTTGCTCGAGCCACTTGAAGAGCGTCAGAAGAGATGTCCGTTAGGACGACATCAACGTCTTCCATCTCGGTAGCGATGGCTAACCCTATAGCCCCTGAACCTGTTCCTAGGTCAACAACTATTTTTTTCTCTTTGCTGGAGTTTCTTTCGAGCTCACCTAAAGCAATGCCAGCTACGATTTCAGTTTCTGGACGAGGGATAAGGACTCGATGATCAACCATGAGGTCAAGAGTTCGAAAGCCCCATGCTCCGCAAACATACTGAAGAGGTTCATGGTTTAAACGGCGTTCCACCATTCCGTCAAAATGAGCTACTCCTCTTTCTGTCGCTTGCTGCTCTAGTCCATAAGGGAGTGATGCGCCGCTATATCCAGAAGCTGTCTCTACTATCCAGCGGGCTTCATTCTCTGGATTCTCGAATCCTGCTGATCGGAATCTTTGTATAGCTTCGCTGAGAAAAGTACTCCAGGGAGTTGAATGGGAGTTTGTGTCATCAGGCGATTTATCATTCCCTTCGTCTAGGCCTATCATTCCGAAGTGTTTTCTAATTCCATGAGCTGTTCTGTTCGTTCGTGTTCCGCTAGCGGATCTACAACCTGACTTAGGTCGCCCGAGAGTACGTGTTCAAGTCGATAAATGGTTAACCCGATTCGGTGGTCCGTGATCCTATTCTCTTTAAAATTGTATGTTCGTATCTTTTCTGATCTACCGCCGCTGCCAGTTTGACCTTTGCGGGTTGCTGATTGTTCTGCTTGGATTCGCTCCTGTTCTGCCTGAAATAAACGTGACCTAAGAACTACCATTGCGCGGGCTTTGTTTTGTAGTTGGCTTTTTTCGTCCTGCATAGAGACGACTATGCCTGTAGGTTTATGGGTGATACGGACAGCTGAATCCGTAGTATTTACCGACTGGCCACCGGGTCCGGAAGCGCGAAAAACATCAATTTGGAGGTCTGACTCCTCAACTTGTACATCAATTTCATCTGCTTCAGGTAGGACCGCTACTGTTGCTGAAGAAGTGTGCACTCTTCCTTGAGCTTCAGTTACGGGTACACGTTGTACGCGGTGCGGTCCACCTTCGTATTTCATCTGGCTCCATACATCAGATCCTTTAAGTAAGAACGTTATTGATGTAAAGCCTCCTATATCTGACTGCTGGCTCGTCAGAACTTCAAGAGACCAACCTTTTTTGCCTGCAAAACTTGAATACATCTCGAAAAGATCTCGCGCAAAAAGGTTTGCCTCTTCACCTCCTTCAGCTCCCCGTATTTCAACAATTACGTTCTTGTCATCATTAGGATCCTTCGGGATTAAGAGCTCTCGAAGTTTTTCTTCAGTCTCTTCCATAACCGTTTGCATATCATGCATTTCTTCGCGAAGAATATCTCGTTCTTCACCTACAGCTTCACCTAATAGGTCTTTCGCTGTGGTGATATCTTCTTGAGTTTTTTCGAGTTTCCGTATGCACTGAACTATTTCTTCCAGTTCGCTATAGCGCTTTGCGGCTTTGGCATAAGCTCGCTGATCAGACAGAAGGTCCTGATCTCCAAGGCGTTCTTGCAAATCTAGGTATTCTTGCTCAAGTTCGGCATAATGATCGGTCATGATGCGAGACTACCGGCAGTAGACCTCTCAAGTGGATCAAATCTGCAATATTCCTTTATCAAAGTGATTTTAGGTGTTTTCGGAGAGCTCTGGCCAAGGTGCATTGATCGAAATAAATTCTGGGCTTATTTTAAGGTGTCTTGCCTGTCTTAGGATTACAGGATGGCGATCCTGCTCAGGCATCAGAAGTAGAAGTTCGTCTGGGTTATGACGACTTATTTGGCCTGCAGCATGCGGTATCAAACTTAAATCTATGCCTGTTGCCGATAGGACCAAGACCACGGACTTTCCTCTTCGACCTATGGCAGCGCAGGGCCAATTTTTAAGAGGGTCATGTGCAGAAAGAAGCGACTCAACAAAACCTAGTTCCTTTAAGCCTAATGATTCAATATTTGAGACAGCTTCGGACATTAGCCATCTAGATCTCAATATCCGATTTAAGGGGTGAGGTGAGCTCTCTTTAGTTCGAAAGCGCTTAACTGTTGACAGAACTTCTTTTAGGTGCATTTCAGGGTCATCGTATGGGGAGAGCACGCTGTTCGCATTCTGATCATAATCACCCACACCTACGTTGATCTGGAAACCATCACTTTCGTCTTCAACGATTCGAGCAACCTCAACTCCACGAAATTCTGCTCGGAAAGTGCCGTATTCTTCGAGGATGATGCATCCCAAATCTGCAAATTTTGTTGCCAGCTCTTTTGCTTCTGCTGGGGTTTCCTTTTGTGAGTGGAGTGCAGGACTTTCAGGATGGCTGACAAGATTTTTCCCGTCTACCAGCCATAGGTAGATATCTAAATTTAAGCCGCTCACCTGAGAAGATATTAAAGGGTCTTCCTCATCTACGATTAGGTGGATTTCCATCTCAGGAACGATTTCTTCTTGAGCTAGAACTAATGAAATTAGTGAAATTTCAGATGAGAATGAATACGCAACTACTCGTGAAGCGTTATACAGCATCGCCGCTGACGGGAAGCTTCGTTCGTCGTAATCGTCGTCTCGGTCAAGTACTGATGCGAAGCTTTTGAGCTTAGCCAGTATTAGGGAGGGCAGCTGGGGATTATCTCGCATGATCCAAAGCTAGGTAGTTGAGAATAGGACTATTCTTCAGCAGCGTCAGTCTGTCGCTTCCTTTTGCCATAGCGCTTTTCGAATCTTTCAACACGGCCCGCTGTATCAACAATAGTCATGGTACCTGTAAAGAAAGGGTGGCTAGTTGAAGAAATCGGAACTTTAGCGAGAGGATATTCTTGGCCGTCTTCCCATGTGATTGTCTCCTCCGTTTCAATTGTGGAACGGGTGATCCACGCTTCACCAGAAGATGTATCTTGGAATACAACTTGCCTGTATTGAGGATGAATGTCAGATTTCATTGTTTACTCTCCACATGGGGACTATTTGAGGGTATCGGGCGATTTGGATTCATACACACTTGTGAAAGGTGGTTACTTTATTTATTTCTGAGAATCAGATATTTCCTAATAGCTGGGCATTGTCTTCAGTATCGCTGATCTTGCTTAGAACGTATTTAAGTTCTGATAAACGGTCGTCATCCGTTGAGGATTTCTTTACTTCTTCGCGGAATTTAATATTCTGGGACTGCTCTTCAGTCGAGTACAGAGATTCAAGGTTTTTAGTTGCTGTTTTCCGAACGTTGATCCCAGGGAAAAGTTGAGCTTCAACTGCTTCTGAACTTAGATGAAGCTCCATTGTGCTTCCACCCTGAAGTTCGTTGAGAACGAGCTCGTCTACTTTTGACTGAGTCTCAGACAGAACGGTTGCGATCACTGTAAGTGAACCTCCTTCTTCAACTTTGCGTCCAGAGCCGAAAAACCTTTTTGGTGGGTAGAGCGCCGATGCATCAAGGTCACCAGAAACCAGCCTGCCTGACCCTTGCGAGACTAGTGTGTATGCCCTCGCAAGGTGGGTCATTCCATCTAGGATAATGACAACGTCTTCACCAAGTTCGACCATTCGCTTAGCCCTTTCAATTGTTAGCTCTGCAATAGCAATATGCTCTTCGGGAGGTTGATCAAACGTTGATGCAACTAGGTCAGATCGAGTTAACCAACGCTTCATCTCAGTGACTTCTTCCGGAGGTGCATCTATAAGAAGCACCAACAATTTGACTTCTGAATAGCTAGTTTCGATTGACTGAGAGATTTCCTTTAAGATTTCTGTCTTTCCAGACCTATTAGGAGCTGCAAGGAGTGCTCTTTGGCCTTTAGCGATTGGCGCCAGTAAATCAATAGCTCTTGCAATGGTATTATCTGAATCTTCAGGTCGCTCGAGCTTTAATCTTGTGTCTGGGAACACTGGTGTGAGATCCGTGAAATCCGGACGGTCCTGCATACTGGCAGTGTCGGTCCCATTGACTGCGTCGAGCCTAAGCATGGCTGGGTTTTTCTCTGATCTGTTTGCGGGACGGTAGGCCCCGATTAGATGATCTCCTTTTCGTAAGCCGTATTGGCGAACAAACTTTACGGGGACATAAACGTCATCTCGGCTTGGAAGAAAACCGTTGACACGTAAGAATCCGTACCCGTCGTCTCGAAGGTCTAAATATCCTTCAGCCTCAACTGGCTCCCCTGACCACTCCTCCATACCTTCGCGGCTTCTTCCTCTTCGACGCCTAGCTCTTCCTTGGCCTTCTGGCGGATCTTCATCTGTTGACTGGCCATTGTCACCGTTGGCTTCGGCACGCGCATCTGCCATAGGGTCAGCTGAGTATCCCCTACTTTTAGGTTGCGCTTGGGCTTTCTCGTCTTGGTCCTGAGATCCTTCATCAGAATCTTCGCTAGCAAGCTCAAGGATAAGATCTATTATCTCTGATTTTCGGGACCTTGAAGAGGGCTTTCCTCCTAAGGCCGTAGCTATTTGGATCAAAGAGTCTTTGTCTTTAGATTCTAGATCCGCTCTGTCTGCTTCATTTGTGCTCATTGCATCTATACCAATCACAGAAGTTTCTGTTCACGTCAGTTCATTATTATTTTGGTTGTAATTGCTGACGAGTTCCACTAAAGCTGTTTCAGGAGAAACAAGAAAATACCTTAAGTTGATATTTCGTCAACAGATGAAACTGTATCGTATTTGGAACCAAATACGCAACAACTAGTTCGAGATAGCCGTAGCTAGGCCCTACCCCTGTACCGCTTTTTCTATGTGGGACTTTACAATATCGTAGTCATTTGGAAGAACAGAATAGTGCTCTGTCCGCTCATAGAGATCGTGAAATTGATTTGGGAGTTCAGGTTTCTTTCCGGTTGCTTTAATCACTGCTTCAGGGAACTTTCCGGGGTGTGCGGTCCCCAAGCAAACAAGTGGGATTTGCTCTGAACTGCGTTTTTCCTTTCCAGCTGCAATGCCGACTGCAGTATGTGGATCGACTAACTCCCCTGTCTCTTTATAGATCTCAGCAATTGTTCGGAGGGTCCGATCATCATCGATTCGAGCGCTGGACCATTTCTTTTGTATCTCTGTTAATTCTGCCGGCAATATTGTTAATTCTCCTGATCTTCGAAATTCGGCCAACGTATTCTTGACCTTGCTCCCATCGCGCTGGCGCATTTCGAATAGGAGGCGTTCAAAATTACTTGGGATTTGTATGTCCATCGAAGGTGAAAGCGTAGGAACGACGCTCGTTGCTGCCATTGATCCGCTTTGGAAAAATCGGTTTAATACCTCGTTCTGATTTGTTCCGACGATAAATTTTGAAACTTCTAGCCCCATGAGGTGAGAGCTGTACCCTGCAAAGATATTCCCGAAGTTTCCGCTAGGGACTGAAAAATCTATCTGATTATCAGATGGGCGCAGACTGATTGACGCCCACCAGTAATAGACTGTTTGCGCCATAACACGGGCCCAATTAATTGAGTTTATTGCTGAGAGATTTTGCTCATTTCTGAACTTTGTGTCGAGGAACATCGCTTTTACTAGATCTTGACAATCGTCAAATGTTCCTTCAATAGCTACATTGTGGACATTCGGTGATTGGACAGTGGTCATTTGACGGCGCTGGACTTCACTTGTTCTTCCATGGGGGTGGAGGATTACGATGTCTATTGTTGGTCGGTCTCGACAAGCGTCAATTGCTGCAGAGCCTGTGTCACCTGATGTAGCGCCGACAATAGTTATCCTTTCTTTCCTTTTAGCCAACTCATAGTCAAACAATTGCCCAACAAGCTGTAAGGCTACGTCTTTGAAAGCAAGGGTAGGGCCATGGAATAACTCCAACAGCCACGTATTGGAACCGAGCTCTTTAAGCGGAATGATCTCGGGGTGCGTAAATGATTCATACGCTCGTGTAGCGAGTTCCTTGAGCTCGAACTGGTTGAGCGAATCCGAAGTGAACGGTTTTAGAACTTCAACTGCAACATCTACATAACCTCGCTCCGAATTAAGGTTTGCTGTGATGTTTTCCACAGTCAGTGAGGGCCATTCCTCAGGAAGATACAGGCCCCCATCTATAGCAAGACCTTCAAGAAGGACATCGGCAAAATTTAAAAAGGGGGCATCTCCTCTTGTGCTTAAATATTGCATGGCCTACCCCTCAACAACGCGTATTTTCGTCCCAATCTGAATGACGCAATCAAGTTCACGGAGTTCATCTAGAGTTGTATGCACATTACGTTCTAGGCTCGAGTGAGTTATGAATACTATGCGCGCTTCACCGTCAAGGCCTTCTTGCTCCATAGATCGGATAGAAACACCATGTTTGCCGAAAACTGAAGCGACCGCAGCAAGAACTCCGGGTTCGTCGGTAACTTCAAGATTAATGTAGAAGGCATTCTCAAGGTCTTGAGTGGATTGGATTGGAGTGTTTCGAAGGTTCCCTAAGCCATTATTTGTTTCTTGCGTTAAGTTATTCGCTGCAGCGATAACGTCACCTAGCACAGCTGATGCCGTTGGGTTTCCTCCAGCTCCTCGACCATAAAGCATCAGATCTCCAACGGCGTCACCTTCAACAAAAACAGCGTTGAAACTATCTCTAACTGAAGCTAACGGGTGATGCTTAGGAACCATCGCTGGGTGAACGCGAACGGCTACTTCTCCATTG
>CEVN01159770.1_pt1 | contig 33413 bp, 30 predicted proteins | sample 427041 | NCBI WGS metagenome assembly CEVN01 (sample SAMEA2623463, study PRJEB7988) | marine metagenome | biome: marine biome (ENVO:00000447); feature: surface water layer (ENVO:00002042); material: "saline water (ENVO:00002010), including plankton (ENVO:xxxxxxxx)" | depth 5 m
AAGTTATTATAAAGGTTTGGTTCTTGGATTATTGATTTAATTTATTCTTAAAGACGCTATGAGTTTTATCTATAAGATCATTTAAATTTTCTTTATTATATTCATTTACATTTATAGTATCACAGACTTCAATTTCAATAATTGTAGGCTTAATATACCATCTATTTTTTGGTTTAAATTTAAACCCACCTTTTACAACAACTGGCACTATTGGAGTTTTAGTATTAATTGCCATATGAAAACCACCCTTTTTAAACGATTGCAATTTTCCATTTATTGTTCTCGTTCCTTCAGGGAATATTACAATATGATAACCAAGCGATTTAATAATATGTTCAGCCCTCTTTATTGATTCTATTGCTTTATTTCTATTTCTTCTATATACTGGGATTGCTTTGAATGATTTTAACATTCTGCTCCAAATTGGAATTTTAAAATTCCACGAAGCAAGAATTGCAGTATATTTACCTCTTGCAACTTGAATTGGATAAAATACATCAGCAAAGGAAGTATGGTTCATCATAATTATATACTGTCCCTCTTTTGGTATTTTATTTTTAACCCTAACTATTGAGCCAAGCAAGAATAGCTGTATTTTTGTTAAACTAGGTAAAAGAGGAAATAAATTTTGATGACCAAAGATTAAACTGAAAATTATAACGAATAAACCAAATATTATAAAATAAATAAAGCCTACTAAATATAGAAAAATACTTAAAAATCTTAACACGAAAACTCCTTACTTTGTAACTTGGAGAAAATATGATGATTAGCTCTAGGGAAAGGATATTGATCAAATTCAGAAGTGTTTATCCATTTCCAATCATCAACTTCTACACATTTCAATTCTCCACTTATAAAAGTACAATTATAAACATACAATGTGATTTTAAAATGTGAATATTGATGTTTAACTTTTGTAATGTAACTTCCAACTGAAACTTTTATATCTAGTTCTTCTTTTATTTCTCTTTTTATACAATTTTTAATTGATTCATTATTTTGTACTTTACCTCCGGGAAATTCCCATAAACCACCAAGTAATTGATTTTTTTTTCTTTTAGTTATTAAGAACTTATTGTTATTCCAGACAACGCCTACGCCAATATTATAATGTGGTAGTTTTTTAATTTTGCTACTTTTAACAGGATAACATTCTATTTTTTTTGTTTTATATGCTTTACATATATTTTTTATTGGGCAACTAATACAATTTGGATTTTTAGGAGTACATGTAGTTCTACCTAGATCCATTAGTGCCTGATTAAAATCTCCAGGCCTACTTTGTGATATATTTTTGTTTAAATTTTCTTTAATCTTAATATTTGATTTGGATTTAGTTTGATCAATACATAATAATCTTGACATTATACGCTTTACATTACCATCAACTGCAGGTATAACTTCGTTAAACGCTATAGATGCTATGGCTGATGCAGTGTACTCACCAATTCCTTTTAATTTAATCAATTGGTCACTTGTTGAGTGCAGCAAACCTTCATCATTCATTATTTCAATACATGCTTGTCGTAAGTTTAAAGCTCTTTTATAATATCCTAAACCCTCCCAGTTTTTAAAAATTTCTTCATCTTTTGCATTAGCAACACTTTCAATGGTTGGAAAATTTTTTATCCATTTTTTAAAATAAGGAATAACAGTTTTAACCTGAGTCTGTTGCAACATTATTTCCGATACCCATGTATAATAAGGATTTGATATATTTCTCCAAGGAAATTCTATATTTTGATCATCATACCACTTTAATAAATTATCACTAAAACTCATTTTACTTTAAGTTTTTTCTAAACAAATACATGTCCCAACTTAAATTTTCTAAATTATTCTTAATTTGATTAGATATATTTAAATCATATTGATTAATAATTTTTTGAATATTATTTGAAATTTCAAAATTAATTGATTCAGCTAATGTTGAACCACGCTTGGACAATTCTATTTTAATTGATCGTTTATCATCTGGATTTTGATTTCTCTGTAAAAGTTTTTTCTTCTCAATTCTTTGAATATTTCGTGTCATAGTACTAATATCGATTCCAAGTTTATCAGATAATTCAGAAATTGTTATCCCATCAAAAGGAGTTGAAAGTAAAATAAGGCTTTGAGATAATGTTAATTCATATTTAGAAGATATCTGCCTTAATAAAGCAAAATATTGCAAACTTAATTCAGAAAGATTTTCGATAATTGTCATACTTGTATTTTACAAATATTATTTTATACTACAAATATAAATTTGTTTTTGGCTATTTTCATTGAAATATGAAAGATTATAATCACCATAAAAACCAATAATGTCCATATTATTTTCAATTAAAATTCTATTAATAGTATCTGGAAAATACATGCGCATCTTAAAATTATAATCATAAATTTTTTTATTTTTTGAATTAAAGAATTCCCAATAAATACTATTAATTTCATTTTCACAATCATATTCAATAGATTCATAAATAGTAATTTTTTCATTTGAATTAGAATCAATGAAATCCATTATATTCATTTTATCATTCTTTTCTCTGTATAAAAAATTTGGATGTGGTACAAACATGTCAATTATAAATAAAGATTTGGAATGCATGTGGATTTTAATTTTATCTAATGTTTCATTAAAATTTTGATTGGATAACAAATGAGCCAAAGAGTTAAACCCAATAAATATTAAATCAAATTTTTGATTTAAATTAAAATTTCTGATATCCTGACATAAAATATTTTCTGCATATTCTTTATTAACTTTCTTTTTAAAAAAATTAATAAACTTAGCTGAATTATCTATACCCTTGTAATCAATTTTTTTATTAATTAATTGTAATCCAATTCTTCCTGTCCCACAACATAACTCTAAAATACTTTTAGATTTAAATTTTTCAATAATTTTTATCCAAAAATCAACATCATCTTTTTTCCACCACATTATATCATCATAAAGTTGCGGATGATTATATATTCCTTTTTCTTTCTGAGATTTATTCACTGAAAACTTTTTTAGAAAATTTAGTTATTTTTTTAAAAATAATATCTTGATTATCTTTTTCTGGATCAAAAATATGATGCCCCGCATTTTCTAAAACTAAACAGTCTATTTTTGCATTAAATATTGAATTTTTTAAAAGATTATGATTTTTAAATAGAGCTGTCTTATCATCTTTAGAATGAATCAGTAATGTTTGACACTTAACTTTATCTAATTTCTTATTTACTTTATCAACCAATTTTCTCATTTCATTAAGAGCAATTAAAGGGTATTGGTTATAGCCATAAAAATGCATGTGTTTAGAATCTTTATTTTTAAACTGAGTTTTTTTAGGTACTTTTGGTTTAATTTTATTAAATAAACGGACCATTATTCTTACATTAAATTCATTTTTAAATTTTAATAGGCACCCACCCAAAACAATTCCATCTAACGGAAATACAGTAGCTAAATTTAAAGTTAATAAAGCACCCATACTAACCCCCATAACGATAACCTTATCACATTTAGTATACATTTCTGCTATATCTTTTTCAACAAAAGTAATCCATTCATTATACTTTGTTAAATTACAATCATCAATGGTTGTACCATGTCCGGGCAAATTATTTGCTTTTACATAATAACCAAATGTTGATAAATGTTTTGCTAATTTTTTAACTTCATATGTAGTACTAGAAAAACCATGTATTAAGTAGATACCTAATACTGAATCTTTGTTATAAGTATAATTATCGTAATCAAAAAATTGTGTGATCTCATTTTTATGCATTATAAATTTTTTCTATTTTATCTAGACCTTTTAAATTTGTCATATAATTAATATGAATTTTCATAAAATGAATTATAAAATAATATGATTCTAATAAAATATCATTTGTAACATTAATATCAAATATATCATTAATGTGTGTTTTATTTATATTATTTAAAAAAAATTTACTTGAATCCGAAAGTTCTGAATTATTTTTTATTGTTGGCATAAATCCTAATTGCTTGTTTAAATGAAATAAAAAAAATAAAAATATAATTTTATTTTGATTGTTATCTGTACTTAGTTTATTTAGCGTTTTATAAATTAATCTAAAAATTATTTCATTTGGATATTCTTTTTCAAAAACCTTATTAATAATACCTAATATTAGACTACCAAATAAAATAGAATTAATATTATCACGAAGCTTATCAAAACTTATAATTATATCTGCTTCTTTAATTAATTGAATTCCTCTATTTTTTTTATAATAATATTGAATTTCAACTAAATTAAAAGGTTGGATTATGGATAGCAATGGTTTTTTAGGTTTACGGACCCCTTTAACCATCAATGTCAATTTTCCAAAATTATTTGTAAAAATATTACAAATTATACTTGTATTACTATAAGGAAAGACTTTAAGAATTAAACCCTTTGATTCAACTAACAAAATAGAGCCTAATAAGCTTTGGAAAAAATAACTTTATGCTTTGCAGCATTATTTGAAAAAATACATTTCAAATTCTTGGTATCTTGTTCAAATGGTATGCATCTTATTGTAGCTTTAGTTTCTTTTTTTATTTTTTCTTCAGTTTCTTTCGTGCCATCCCAACCACATTCCACAAAACCACCATTTGAAATTTTATGTTTAAAATCAGAATATGAATTAACAGAATGTGTATTATCTTCTAAGAACTGTTTAGCTTGGCTAAACAATGATAACTGAATATTATCTAATTCATCTATTAAAAAATCACCTGCTTTATCATATGCTATTTTTTGTTTTTCATTTTTATCTCTTCTTGAGAATACTATAACATTGTCTGATATATCACGCAAACCAACTTCAACTCTTATTGGTACGCCCTTCATTTCCCATTCATTAAATTTAAAACCAGGCGACAATTTTGGTCTTTCATCAATAAGAAATCTAATATCGTTTTTTTTAAATTGTTCTGTAATTGAATTTAAATAGTTGATGACTGTATTTTTGTCATTATCGTTTTTGTATATAGGTACTATTACGATTTGTATTGGTGCAATTTTAGGAGGTAATCTTAACCCTTTATCATCTCCATGAACCATTATAAGTGCTCCAATTAGTCTTGTGCTTACACCCCAACTTGTTGCAAATACATATTCTTCTTTATTATTTTCATTTTGAAATTTTACATCAAAAGCTTTAGCAAAGTTTTGTCCTAAATAATGAGATGTACCTGCCTGTAAAGCTTTTTTATCGCCCATCATTGCTTCAATACAGTATGTCTCAACAGCTCCAGCAAATTTTTCTGACTCGCTTTTATAGCCAGTTAAAACTGGAATTGCCATCGTATTTTCAACTACATCTTTATAAATATCTAATATTTTTAGAGCTTCATCTATTGCTTCTTTCTCTGTTGAATGAGCAGTATGACCTTCTTGCCATAAAAATTCACTAGTTCTTAAAAATAATCTTGTTCTCATTTCCCATCTTACAACATTTGCCCATTGATTAATTAAAATAGGCAAATCCCTGTATGAATTAATCCATTTTTTGTACATTGACCAAATTACTGTTTCAGAGGTAGGTCTAACGATTATTTCTTCTTCTAATTTTGAATTAGGATCAGTAATCAACTCATTATTATCATTAACCATTAATTTAGAATGAGTCACTACAGCACATTCTTTGGCAAACCCTTCAACATGATCAGCTTCTTTTTCTAAAAATGATTTTGGTATAAATAATGGAAAATATGCATTTACATGACCTGTGTTTTTAAACTGTTTATCAAATTCATCTCTTACAGACTCCCATATGGAATAACCATAAGGTCTAATTACCATTGTTCCTTTGACTGGCCCATAATCAGCAAGTTCTGCTTTTGTAATAATATCAGTATACCATTTTGAGTAATCTGAGGATTGAGCAACTACACCTTTTGACATATTAATTATCCTTAGTTTAAAAGTTCTTAAAATTTATCAATTAATAAATAACTATGATAATATTTTTTTCATTGTAGAAATAGTAAATTCAATATCTTTTTTAGTTACTCCATAATGCGTAACTAATCGATATTCACCTTTAAAATATTCAAAAAATAAAATTCCATTTTCTTCGCATTTTTGAAGAAAAATATTTGAATTCATAATATTTAAATCAAGCTTACAATAAAGTATATTAGTTTTGACCTTACTTGTATCAATAGTTAATCCCTTAATGGAATCAATACCTTCTGCTAAATATGTTGCATTTAAATGATCCTCTGCAATTTGATTCTTATTATTTTCTAGTGCAACCAAACCAGCGCTAGCTATTATTCCTGCTTGTCTCATTCCACCACCTAATGCTTTTCTTATTCTTCTTGCTTTCATAATAAATTCTTTACTTCCGCAAACTACAGAACCAATAGGGCATGCCAAACCTTTAGATAAACAAAAAGTTAGTGAATCTACGTTATTTACTAAATGCTCTAACTCAATGTTAAGGGCCTCACATGCATTAAATATTCGAGCTCCATCGATATGTAGCTGTAAATTGTTTTCTTTTGCAATAATCGAAACATCATCAATATATTCTTTAGAAATGGGATATCCGAAACATTTATTATGTGTATTTTCTAAGCTTATTAGTGATGTTTGAGGGAAATGAATATTATTTTCTCTAATAGCATTTTTAATAGAATTCAAATTCATTGTACCATCATATTCATTTTTAATTTGATGTGAATGAATCCCACCAAAAGCTGATATTCCTCCAGCCTCATAGATGAAAGTATGAGATTTATCACCTAATATTGCTTCAGTCCCTCTTTCACAATGAACTAAAAAAGATATTAAATTTCCCATAGTACCGCTAGGTACAAGCAGTGCATCTTCCTTGCCTGATAATTGGGCTGCTTTTTTTTCTAACTTATTAACAGTTGGATCTTCTTTAAAAACATCATCACCAAGATTTGCTTTGTAAATAGATTCTCTGATTAAATCTGAGGGCAGTGTAACTGTATCGCTTCTTAAATCAATTCTTTTCATAATATTACTTTATTTATAAATTACAACATCTTAAAATAAACATATAATTATGAATAGAGAACCCTTAAATTTAATAAATGCCAATATAATTACATTAAACCCATCTATACCATTAGCGAATAATGTAACAATCAAGAATGGTAAAATTAAATCTATCAATAAACCTAATAAATCATTTAAAACTATAGATGTAAAAGGTGCTACAATAATACCAGGATTTATTGATGCACATTTTCATATTAAAAACTTAGGACAAAGATTAGAAATGGTAAACTTAAAAGGTGTCAAAAGTGAATTTGATATCGCTGATTTAATATCTGATAAATGTAAAGAAATAAATGATGGAGATTGGATTGAGGGATTTGGATGGGACCAAAACTTGTGGCCAAATAAATCATTTCCAAACAAAAAAATTTTAAATTCTGCAGCACCAAATAATCCAGTTTTTTTAACAAGAATTGATGGTCATAGTGCATGGATAAATGACTTCACAATAAAAAAAACAAATTTAAATATTGATGAAAATGTTGATGGTGGTAAAATTATCAATCAATGTATTTTAATTGATAATGCAATGAATCTAGTGAGAAATCAAATTCCAAAACCAACAAAAGAAATGATAAAAAAATGGCTTGTTTCAGGTTCAAATTACGCCAAAGAAAAGGGAATCACCAATGTACATGACGCTTGGCAATCTCCTGAAATTATTGAAGCTATGCTTGAGCTGGTTGAAAAAGAAGAAATGCCTATTAAATGTTACGGAATGATTGGTGCATCTTTTACTGATTATATTCATGATTTTTTTAAAAGGGGGCATCATTCTGGAACACATTATAAAATAAGATCTGTTAAAGCATTTATTGATGGAGCATTGGGAAGTAGGGGCGCTGCTTTACATGAACCTTATAGTGATGATCATTGTAATTGCGGTTTAATCCTTATATCAAAAGAAGAATTTGATGAATTAGCATCACTTTGTTATAATTATAACTTTCAAGTTTGTACTCATGCTATTGGAGATAGAGGAAATGAATTTGTACTAGATACTTACCAAAAATATTTAAAATCAAAAAATGATAAGCGTTGGAGAGTTGAGCATGCACAAATGTTAACAACTAAAGATATAGATAGGCTTAAGAATTATTCTATTATTGCTTCAATGCAACCATCTCATTGTACTAGTGATATGAAATGGTTAAAAGATAGGATTGGAGAACATAGATTACATAGGATTAGTCGATGGAAAACACTTCTTCAAAATAATATAGTAATTGCTGGAGGCTCTGATTGTCCAATTGAAGAGGGGAACCCTCTTTATGAATATTATGCAGCAATAACAAGGCAGGACCATTCTGGATTTCCCGATGGTGGTTGGCAATCACAAGAAATCTTAACGAGAATGGAAGCATTAAACTTATTCACAACTGGAGCAGCATTTGCTGAATTTTCTGAAAATTATAGAGGAATGATTGACGTTGGTTATGAAGCAGATTTGACTATCTTATCTGAGGATATTACTACAATTAAACCTGAAAAAATTTTAAAAACTGAAATTATTGCCACTATTGTAAATGGACAAATTGTCTATGGTGGTAATAACTTTTAATAATCTAATCTGATTTTATAGCCAGTATGCTTTCTGATATTTAATACCTTATTTTCTTTAAATAATAAATACTGACCTTTAATCCCTGTTAATATTCCTTCATATGTTTGCTCTTTATCAAATGAAAAACTTTTAATTTTTTCAGGAATAGATTCAATTGGATAATTAATATCAATCCACTCACTATCAAGAATATACTGTGAAAATTTTTCATTTAAATGTTTCTTTGCATCTTGATAGCATTGATCAAAATCTGGCTCTTCAAAATTGCCTGATAGCATTTTAATCCAATGTGTACGGTCAGAATAAAATTGTTTTAAATATACTTCAATAACTCCAGCTAAATATCGATTAGGGGTTGTGCATAAAATTATAGCTTTAGTAGCCCCTTGGTCAATCCATCTTGTAGGGATTTGAGTACTTCTAGTAACACCAATTTTTAAATTTCCTGTAAAAGACATGTAAATGTGTTGCTCTGTTAAACAGTGTGTTTTAGACCATTGCATATCTCTTGATTCGCCTTCATGGGCTCGGCATAATTCAGGTCTTAAAATACATTCAGATGTTTCAGGAGCATCACGAAAACAAGGAAAACAATAGCCCTGTGCAAAGGTTTTTTTTATTTTATTGTTACACTTGATGCAAAAAATTTCATCTAAAAAAGATACTTTAATGTTATGTCCAATCAGCGGATTAAGATTAACAAAATCAGAACCAATGGGGAGGTTATATTGAACCTCGTCGTTTAGTTTTGATCTTAATTTTTTAATTATACCACTATTAGAGTTGGACATAAATTATTTAGTCTCACCAGTTGTTGAAAAATAATTTTGTCTCAAAATTTACAAAATATTGGTATTGATTAAAACAAAGTATTAAGTTTGAAAGTGAATAAATGATAAATGAATATAGAATATGGCCATTAAAAAAATAGTAAAAATATGGGATGACGGGAAAATCTCAAATAGCAATATTGAATTCTTGAAGTTGAAAACTAAAAAAGTGACTTTCCCATTATCTCCTTTTATTAACCAAATTATTCAAGATTTAATTGATACCTATGAAACAATTGCGTGTGCAGGTATTGCAGCAAATCAAATAGGTTATGAATATCAAATTTTTATTGGCATGAAAGAAATTAAAACAGAAGAAGAAGCGGAAGAAATAGAAAAAAAAGAAGCTGAATTATCATCAGCATTAGGAAATCCTTATGCTGATAATTATGAAATTTATATTAATCCTCAAATTGATCTCACTAATAATAAATCCACTAAGATAGATGAAGAGGGTTGCTTGAGTATACCTGGGTTAATGGTTGAAAGAAAAAGATTTGATGAAATCAAAGTGAGATATTATGATGCTAATGGCAAAAGAAATAAAAAAAGATTATCGGGATTTTTATCAAAATTATTTCAGCATGAACTAGATCACCTGAATGGCATGCTTATGATTGATGGCCAAGAAAAAATAGAAAATTTATACCCTTTAGAGGCATCAGAAGAACAAGCTAAATTATATGAAACATTATATTCTCAATACCAAAAATTGATAAAATAAAAATTTAAGTTGCAATTAACCCAATTAAGATATTTAAATTAAGCCCATTATGAAAAGTCCACTTATCATTGTTGAGTCCCCATCAAAAATCAAAACCTTAAAAAAGTTTTTAGATGCAAATTATAATGTTGAAGCATCTGTGGGACACTTTCGAGATTTACCGAAAAGTAAATTAGGTATAGAAATTGATGATAACTTTTCAGCAGAATATCATGTATCACCAGATAGCACCAAAACTGTCCAGGCATTAAAAAAAGCATTAAAAAAATCAGATGCTTTATTTATCGCAACAGACCCTGATCGTGAAGGAGAGGCTATTGCATGGCATATTGTAGATGAATTAAAACCAAAGGTTCCTACCAAAAGGTTAGTATTTAATGAAATAACAAAAACAGCTATTCTAGAATCATTTAATCATACACGAGATATTGATAATAATCTTGTAGATGCTCAAGAAACTAGAAGATTTTTAGATCGACTTTTTGGATTTATGGTATCTGAAAAAATGTGGTTCAATATGAAAAGTGGCGTATCAGCTGGTAGAGTACAGAGTCCTGCAATCAAAATTTTAGTAGATCGTGAAAAAGAAAGAACAAAATTTAAACAAAATGAGTATTGGAGTATTTCAGGTATTTTTGAAAGTGATAAATCAGAAATTAATGCCAAATTAATAAAAATTGGAGATAAAAAATTAGCTACGGGAAATGCCTTTGATAAAAAAACAGGGACACTATTTAATGCAGATGATATAGTATTAAACGAGAAAAAATCAGATGAGCTAATTAAAGAAATAAAAAATAATTCATGGGTAGTAGATAAGCTTGAACAAAAACCTGTGACACAAAGACCATATGCTCCATTTATTACTTCAACATTACAACAAGAAGGTATTAGGCAGTTTAGAATGAGCGCTCAAAATGTAATGAGAATTGCTCAAACCTTATATGAGAATGGATATATTACCTATATGCGTACTGATTCTGTTCATCTATCAAATGAGGCAATTTCAGCAAGTAGAAAAGAAATTAAAAAATTATATGGTAATGAATATTTGCCTGAAAAAGGAATTCAATATACAGGTAAAGTTAAAAATGCGCAAGAGGCGCATGAAGCTATTAGGCCAGCTGGATCAACTTTCAAACACCCTGATGAATTAAAATCTAAATTAGATACTAACCAATTAAAATTATATACATTAATTTGGAAACGTACATTAGCCTCGCAAATGAAACCTGCTAAAATTGAAAGAACAACACTTTGGATTTCAGATGGAAAACATATTTTTGAAGCCAAAGGTAAAATGATATTATTCCCAGGATTTTTAAAAGTATATGTAGAAGCTACAGATAATCAAAAAGCTAGAGATGATGATGAAAATGTATTGCCTTCACTAAAAGAAAAACAAGCCCTTAATAGTTTAGATTTTGATAAGAAACAACACTTTACCAAGCCAATTAATAGATTTACTGAAGCATCATTAGTAAAAGAATTAGAAAAATTAGGTATTGGTAGACCTTCGACCTATGCTAGTATTTTGAAAAAAATACAAGATAAAGAATATGTTAATAAAGTCAAAGGTGCAATGATCCCAACATTTACTGCATTTGCTATTGTTCAATTTTTAGAACAATATTTTGATGACTTAGTCAACTTAAAATATACTTCAAACATGGAGGATGATTTAGATAGTATTTCAAGGGGTGAAAATAGCAAAACAGATTATCTCAATGGCTTTTATTTTGGTGATAATGAATTGGCAGGTTTAAAAACAAAACTAGAACAAGAATTTGATAAAAATAAAGCTCGATTAATTTCTACAATGGATATAAATGGAGAAGAAATAGAAATTAGAATTGGAAGATATGGAATCTATGGACAAAAAGGAGAAGAGCGTTTTACTATTCCTATTGATTTGCCTCCAAGTGATTTAAATGGTGAAAAAATTGCTGAAATAATTACAATAAAAAATAAAGAACCAGAAGTAATAGCAGTAGACCCTATATCAAAAGAAGATATATTATTAAAAAAAGGACGATTTGGTCCTTATGTCCAGTGTGGCAAAAAAATGAAATCACTACCACCAAATACTACAATGGAAGAAGTAGATGAGCAATTAGCAATCAATTTAATTTGCTTACCTAAAAGTATAGGCCAATGGGGTGATAATAATGATGACATTAAATTAGATATCGGAAAATTTGGACCTTATATTAGATGCGGTAAGGTCACTTGTTCAATACCTAAGGAAACACATATATTTGAAGTGAATGAAGAACAAGCCATAGAATTATTAAAATCAGGTAAACAAGGTAGAGGCCCTAAAGTAATCAAAGATTTAACAGGTGGTATAGAAATTCGAGAAGGTCGATATGGAATATACATTACAGATGGAAAAATAAATGCAAAAATGCCTAAAGATTTAACTCCAGATGAATTGACTTTAGAGGAAGCAAAAAAACTAATAGAAGAAAAAAAAGCAGCCCCAAAAAGAAAGTTTAGAAAAAAGAAATGACAGATGATAATAAAATAATGGAAAAAATAATATCCCTAGCTAAGCAAAGGGGATTTATATTCCAAAGCAGTGAAATCTATGGCGGTTTGAAAAGTGCTTATGATTATGGTCCATTAGGTGTAGAACTAAAACGTAATATTATGAATGAATGGTGGCGCTCAATGGTACATGAAAGAGAAGACATCACAGGGTTAGATGCATCTATTATTATGCATCCAAAAGTATGGGAAGCTTCTGGTCATCTTGCCGGCTTTTCAGATCCTTTAGTTGATTGCTTAATTAGTAAAGAAAGATTTAGAGCTGATAAAGCTCCTATTCCAAATATTGGAGATGAAATTCATATTACATGTAATGATAAAGGGCAAGCTAAAAATTATCAATCAGCTATTGAAAAAAGATTTGATATTGTTCTTCAAAGAAATGGAAAAAATCTAGAAGGACTAAAAGTTATCGAGGCAAATAAAATTGGTTTTTTTGAAAAAGATCAAGAAAAAGAAAGTAAAACTTTTGATTTTCCAGGATATGTTAGCCCCACCTTTAATAGCCCTTTTTTAAGTGAAGAAAAACAATTTAATCTAATGTTTAGAAGCCAAATTGGCGCTGTAGATGCGCTTGGTGATATCGCAAATTTTGTTAATGATAATAAACATTTAGATAAAAATGAAATGAAACAAGGTATTGAAAAAATTGTGAAAGACTCTGCTGTATACTTAAGACCTGAAACTGCCCAAGCGATGTTTGTTCAGTTTTTAAATTGCCAACAAACAATGTCTATGAAAATACCTTTTGGCATTGCACAAATGGGTAAGAGTTTTAGAAATGAAATCACAACAGAACATTATATTTTTAGATCCTGTGAATTTGAGCAGATGGAAATGGAATTTTTTGTTGAGCCTGGCACCCAAAAAAAATGGCTTGATTATTGGAGAGATAAAAGACTAGAATGGTGGAAATCATTTTCAAATTATCCAGATAATTTTATTTATAGAGCTCATAAAAAAGATGAATTGGCGCACTATGCAGATGCCTGCTATGATATTGAATATAAATATCCATGGGGATATGATGAACTTGAAGGTGTTGCAAGTCGTACTGATTATGACCTTAAAAAGCATGCTGAACATTCTGGTGCCAAATTAAGTTACTTTAATCAACAAAAAGAAGACCCCGAAACTGGTAAAATGGGATGGAGGTATACTCCATATGTAATTGAGCCTGCTGCTGGTGCAACAAGAGGTTTACTTGTATATTTAATTGATGCTTATCATGAAGAATCTGTTAAAGATGCAAAAGGAAATGATACAACACGTATAGTTATGAAGTTACACCCAAGATTAGCACCATTCAAAGTTGCTATTCTTCCGCTTATTAAAAAAGATGGTTTGCCAGAAATTGCCAGAAATCTTGTAAATCAATTTATGAAATCTGGTATAAATGCAAGATACGATGAACAACATGCAATAGGTAAAAGATATAGGCGACATGATGAAGTGGGGACCCCTTACTGCCTTACAATTGATGGAAATACAAAAGAAGACAATTGTGTGACTATTAGAGATAGAGATACTATGAAACAGGAACGTATCTCAATTGATGAAGCAGTGGAAATTGTTAAAAATAAATTAAACCAATCTGCTAATTAAAAGTATTAAAGAAAAATTTAAAAACGGCTAAGGACTTAAATAACATAAATTTTGTTTGTTATCTACTCTGAATCTAATATGCCCATTATGATATAATTGCAAAATATCTGACTCAACTACCTTTAATTCTATATGAGTAAAATTAATATAACCTACTTCACTATGTAGTTTTTCAGGATCTGATTTCGAATATTCTAATGGTATATTTGGATGCCATTCATCTAATTTTTTACTTGGAGCAAAAGGTCCCATATAACATTTTCTACTTTGTAATCTAGTTTTAAGCCAGGCCTGTTTTGCATAATCATTTTGATAATGAACAGTTGATTTGCACTTAAATCTTATTTGAACTTTTCTTTTTTTATCATAAAACAACGCTGTGCAACTACTATTTTGTTTTAACTCTGCAACTTTTGGACTTCTAAAATCCGCATTAAAATAAATTTTTAATGGATCTACTAATAGGTTACGCAAAACTACAATCCTTGATTTTGGAAAATTATCATTTAAAGTTGAAAATACAAAAGTATGGTAATCATTTTTTCCATTATTAATTGCATCTTTTAAAAATTCTAATTCAATTTTATATAGTTTACTAATTTTTTTCATTAATTTTCTTTCATAAAAAAAGTGCCCAGATAAAATCTGAGCACTTTGTAGCCCGTAGGAGAATCGAACTCCTGTTACAGAGATGAAAACCCTGGGTCCTAACCACTAGACGAACGGGCCAAATTGAACGCTAATTTATAATGAAAAATATATTATTAACAAACGATTTATAATGCAGCATATTTATTAGTATATTCAATTAATTTGCTTCGAATACCTTCTTCAAGCATTGAGTGCCCAGAATCTGGAATGATGTGAAAATCAGCCTCAGGCCATTTTTGGTGCAATTCCCATGCAGTAATCATAGGACAAACTACGTCATATCGACCTTGAATAATAACACATGGTATGTGACGAATGATATCAATCTGATCAAGTATCCAACCATCATATTCAAAAAATCCTTTATTAATAAAATAGTGACACTCAATTCTTGCAAAAATATCTGCAATATCATCATTTTCAAAATGATGTAAAGACTTTTCGTTTTGTATAAGTTTACTTGTACTAGCTTCCCAAATTGACCATGCTTTAGCAGCTTTGTATCGTGCCTGTTTATTGTCCCCAGTTAAAATTTCATAATAAGCAGACATTAAATCATGACGTTTATTCTTTGGAATAGGTTCTAAGTATTTTTCCCATGCATCAGGATAAATAAAACTAGCTCCTTCTTGATAAAACCATTTTAATTCTTTTTCTCGTAGCATAAAAATTCCTCGAAGAATTAAAGCCGTGCAACGATTAGGATGCTTAATAGCATATGATAGAGAAAGCGTAGACCCCCAACTACCACCAAATATGGTCCACTTATCAATATTTAAATGCTCTCTTATTTTTTCAATATCATTAACTGAATCCCAAGTAGTATTATCAGTTAATTCAGATGCGGGAGTGCTTTGCCCGCATCCACGCTGATCAAAAATAATTATTCTCCATTTATTTGGGTCAAAATATTGCCGATAAATTGGCTCTGTTCCGCCACCGGGTCCTCCATGCAAAAAAATAACAGGCTTACCATTTTTATTACCTGATTCTTCTACATGAATAGTATGTAATTTTGAAACATTTAATTTAAATGTATTAAAGGGTTCAATAGGTGCAAAAAAATTATCTTTCATTTCTTATTATCTCCAAAAATATCTTGTAAACTTCTATACTTCATTTTATTATTTTTAATTCTTCGAATTGCTCTTAAGGCAGCTTGAGCGCCTGCAATAGTAGTAGTCGCTGGGACATTATAACGAATAGAACTTTTACCAATCTCATATTCATCATATCTTGATTTCTGACCTAATGGAGTATTAACAATAAATTGAACATCTCCATTTTTAATATAATCTACAATATTGGGCCTGCCTTCACCCACTTTAGAAATAACATCACATGAAATCCCATTTTGATTAAGCAAATTTTGGGTGCCTGCGGTAGCAATAATTTTAAAACCTAATTCATCAAAATCTCTTGCAATAGGAATGACTTTCATTTTATCAATATCATTAACTGAAATAAAAATACTTCCTTGTAGAGGGACTGAATTGCCTGCCCCTAATTCAGCTTTCGCATAAGCTGATCCTAAATTCGTATCTAATCCAATAACTTCTCCAGTTGATTTCATTTCAGGTGATAAGAAAATACTTTGGTCTGGAAATTTATTAAATGGAAAGACCGGCTTTTTAACTGCTACTAAACCATTATTAATAGTTTGATCTAATTTGTACTCTTTTAATTTTTTCCCAACTGCAAGTTGTGCTGCAATTTTTGCTAATGGGATATCTTTTACTTTACTAACAAAAGGAATCGTGCGACTGGCACGTGGATTGACCTCTAAAACAGATACATGATGATTTTTAATAGCAAATTGTATGTTAATCAAGCCAACAGTCTGCAAAGTCGTGGCTAATTTATAAGTATAATCCTTAATTATTTTTCTATCATCAATAGATAATTCATAAGCAGGTAATACGCACGCAGAATCACCAGAATGAATACCTGCTTCTTCTATATGCTGCATAATACCAGCAACATGTACATCTTTGCCATCAGATACTGCATCAACATCAAACTCAAATGCATCTTCTAAGAAATCATCTATTAATATAGGATGATCTCCTGATACCAATGCGGCTTTGGCTACATAAGTTTTTAAATCATCATCATCATATACAATTTCCATCCCTCTACCACCTAATACATATGATGGGCGCACTAATACAGGATAATCTATTTTTTGAGCTATTTTTAATGCTTCATTAATTGAGTAGGCAGTTCCCCAATTAGGAGCAGGAATATTTAAACTATTTAAAATTTCTCCAAACTTTTTTCTATCTTCCGCTAAATCAATAGATTTAGGATCGGTCCCAATAATATTTACACCAGCTTCCTGTAGTTGTTTTGCAATATTAAGTGGTGTTTGACCTCCAAACTGAACAAGCACTCCATCTGGATTTTCAAAATTAATAACATTCATTACATGTTCAAATGTTAATGGTTCGAAATATAAACGATCAGATATATCAAAATCAGTGGAAACAGTTTCTGGATTGCAATTATACATAATAGTTTTATATCCAATGTCTTGCAATCCAAGTACGGCTTGAACGCAGCAATAATCAAATTCTACTCCTTGTCCAATTCGAGTTGGTCCATTTCCTAAAATTAAAATCTTTTTACCTTCTAACGGTTGAATTTCATTTTCTGTTTCATAAGTTGAATAACAATAGGGAGTTTGAGCTTCAAATTCTGCGGCACAGGTATCTACTGATTTAAAAGTTGGATGAATGTTAAATTGATTGCGTAATGTGTTAACTTGTTTAATTGAAATATTAAATTTTTCTGAAATTTGAATATCAGAAAATCCTTCTTGCTTAAGTAAAAATAAAAAATTTTCATCTAAATCATGAGAATCTTTTTGTAAAAAAGAAAGATATTGAATGTGGTATAAAAACCAAGGATCAATATCTGTTAATTCATTTAATTGTTCTATACTATAACCTTCATCAAATGCTTGTTTAACTTTTAAAAGTCTAAAAGCAGTCCCAAATCTTATTTTAGTCATATCAAGTGACCTATATTCAGATGCCTTGGGCTCTAATCCATTTAACCCTACTTCTAATGATTGGAATGCTTTTTGTAAACTATCTCTAAATGTTCTACCAATAGCCATTACCTCACCCACAGATTGCATCTGTACACCTAAAATACCTTTAGCAGTTGGAAATTTCTCAAAATCAAATCTTGGAATTTTAGTGACTACATAATCAATAGTAGGTTCAAATGCTGCAACAGTTTTACCAGTAATTTCATTTGGTAATTCATCTAAATAATAACCTACTGCTAATTTTGCTGCAACTTTTGCAATTGGAAAACCAGTAGCTTTTGATGCAAGCGCTGAAGAACGACTTACTCTGGGGTTCATTTCAATGATAATCATTCTGCCATTTTTAGGATCTACTGCAAATTGTACATTTGAACCACCAGTATCAACACCAATAGTTCGTAAACATAGAATAGACCAATCTCTCATTTTTTGAAATTCTTGATTCGATAAGGTTTGAGCTGGAGCTACTGTAATGCTATCGCCAGTATGAATGCCCATTGGATCTAAATTTTCAATAGAACAAACAATAATTGTATTGTCATTTGAATCACGTACCACCTCCATTTCAAATTCTTTCCAGCCAATTAATGACTCTTCTACTAACACTTCTGATATAGGGCTAGCATCTAAACCTTTATCTATTAAATCATAAAATTCTTCAATATTATATGCTACAGAACCTCCGGTCCCCCCAAGAGTAAATGAAGGTCTAATAATAATTGGAAAATGCATATCTTTAATAATACTAGTTGCTTCATCTTGAGTTTTTACAAAGCCTCCTCTAGCAGTATCAATGCCTACATCATCCATTGCTAATTTAAATTTTTCTCTATTTTCAGCTTTTTGAATTGAATCTATATTTGCGCCAATTAATTCTACATTATATTTTTTTAAAATACCTTTATTGTATAATTTAATTGTAATATCAAGAGCTGTCTGCCCACCAACTGTTGGTAATATAGCATCAGGCTTTTCATAAATCAGAATTTGCTCAATTGCATCTTCAGTAATAGGCTCTACATATGTCGCATCTGCTAAATCTTTATCAGTCATAATCGTAGCAGGATTAGAATTAATTAAAATAACTCTATAACCTTCTTCTTGCAATGCTCTGCAGGCTTGAGTCCCTGAATAATCAAATTCACAACTTTGTCCAATGATAATTGGACCAGATCCAATAATTAAAATTGATTGTAAGTCTTGTCTCTTAGGCACTATTATTTTCTTTCTGCATTAATTGAATAAATTGATCAAATAAATACTGAGAATCATTTGGACCAGGACATGCCTCAGGATGATATTGAATAGAAAATGCATTTAATTCAGGGCATGCAATTCCTGCTATAGTATTATCATTTAAATTAATGTGAGTAATATTAATTTTTGATGGAATATTATTTTTGTCTACAGCAAAACCATGGTTTTGACTTGTTATTTCTACTTTGCTTGTTTCTAAATTTTTTACAGGATGGTTACATCCGCGATGCCCATACTTTAATTTAAAAGTTTTAGCACCTAATGCTAAAGCAAGTAATTGGTGACCTAAGCAAATGCCAAAAATTGGATATTTACCTAATAATGATTTTATACATTTAATTGCATTTGTGACCGCAGCAGGATCTCCTGGTCCATTTGATAAAAAAATACCATCAGGATTTATATTTTTAATATCATCACTTGTGATATTTGCTGGAACCACTGTAATATCACATCCATAGTTTTTTAGTAATCGTAAAATATTAGTTTTAATGCCAAAATCAATTGCTACAATTTTAAAAGAAGTTTTATTTGGTTTGGAATATTTATATTTTTTAGTACATGTGACACGATTAGCCAAATTTAAACCTTTCATTGAAGGTATATTAAGTAATTTATTTTTTAAAATTTTAGGATCTAAAATTTCAGAACTAATAATTGCATTCATAGCACCTTCTTCTCTAATAATCCTAGTAACTGCACGTGTATCTAAATTTTGTATCCCAACAATATTATGTTTTTTTAAATATCCATCAATTGAATTTGTAGATTGATAATTTGAAGGGTGTATAGCACCTTCTTTTACAATAAAACCAGCAACTTGAATTGAATTACTTTCGCTATATTTATCATTAATGCCATAATTTCCAATATGAGGGTAGGTCATCGTTACTAGTTGACCACAATATGAAGGATCAGTTAAAATTTCTTGATAACCTACCATGCCAGTATTAAAGCATATTTCTCCTGATGTGATGCCAATAAATCCTAAAGATTTACCGTGAAAAAACATCCCATTTTCTAGTAGTAATACAGCTGGTTTAGTAGGCAAAAAAAAAGCCCCGTTCTTTTCGGAGCTTTTCATTAGATTATAATTATTTTAATTGTAAACATATCTAAAACTATAAATAAAATTAAACTTATCAAAAACCTAAATCTTGTTGTTTTCTTGTTTTGACTAAAATTAATTCTTTTAAACCATTCAAAATATCTAAATCCTTTTCAGATAAATCCTTATTATTAATTAGAGCCTTAGTTTCATTTAATAATTGAAGCGGATCAAATCTTAATTCATTCTTATAATCTGGGTTTAATGAACGATTAAATAGTACTGAATTTTGATAGTTCTCATATTTTTCAAACAAACTTTGAGGAATTGCATCTATATAATTTCTACCCATTATTCTAATTGCTAAATCCTTGATGCGCCCATTGGGCATTTTTTCAATTAGAGTGCATTTTTCATCAATATTTTTTTTATGAAATTCATTAATTATTTTTATTTCATCATTCTTAAAAAAACCAATATCATATAATGATGCATCAACATCGATATTATCTACTTTTTCATATTTTTTATCTGGTATTGATTTAATTAATTCTTGAATCGCAGATGGATTATGTTTAATCCAATTAATATTTTCTTTTGCAAGAGAAACAATATGCTCATTAATTGATTTAAAATATTGATCTGTAAAAGGAATTATAAAATTAGGTTCTCCAAATTTTTTTGTAATAATTCCTTTTTGAATTTTATCTACAAAATTTTCTGGTCTAAAATTAGTAAAATCATAGTGGTCAAGTCTTAATAAGTGAATTGTATCTTTTTGGTTATTATCAGTGGATAAAAATAATACGGGAGCACAATAATTTGATTTTAAACCAATTTTATTACTTATCAATATTCCAACTTTAAATTTTAAATTTGTTATGCTAATAATAGAAGGTAATTTTTCAAAATTTATCTTTTCATTTTTTTTGATAAAATTTGATATTAAATATGTCCACATTTTTGGATCGATAGAATGCAGTTTTTTTGCTAATTCTATTGTTACATAAACATCAATTTCTGCATCATGAGACATCCCTTCATATAAATTATTAATAGCGTTAATATTTTCTAGTCTTAAACTTAATCGATTATTTATTGTAGGCCATATTATAGATTCATCATTTTTAAATAAATAATAAACAAAAATCATATTATATAAATCAGCTCGAAAGTTATTTCCTTTGATTGGATTATGGTGATTGTAGGGTTCTAATAAATTTCTATAAAATCCAAACCTTAAAAATTTATCATCAAAACTTAAACTGTTATAACCTATACTTATCTTGTTTGGTGAGTTAAAAATTGAATGTATTTTTTTAAATGCTTGATATTCATTATCACCATCACTTAAATCTTGAATAGTTAATTTATTTACTAAAAGTGCTTTTGGATGAGGAAGTATATCATTTCTCAGCTTTATATTAAATATATACTTATTTATTTCATTAAAATTATTGTCTGTTTCTATTATAGCTAATCTTACAGGTTGATCAAAACATGGATTTTGACCCGTAGTTTCAAAGTCATAAAAAAGATAATTATAATTAGTGAGATTAATCAAGAGAAGATAAGTTAGTCAGTATTTTTAATAAATTGCTTACCATTCCATTTAAAACCATCATATTCAAAATCTTTGAAATCATTCATATTAGTAATTTGGTTTGAAGCTAGAAATCGAATAAATTGTCCTTTTACAGCTTTACCGAAATGACCTGCAGCACTAGTTTTACCTTTTGTTCTTACAAGAAAATCAATCTGAATAGTATTTTTATTTGGCTTGTAAGCTTTTCTGTGAACTTGAGGAAGTAAATCAAAAATTATATCTTCATCTTTAAGGTAATCTGATATTATTGGCCCCCAAAGACTTTTCAAAGATAAAACATTCATTTTTAATTTGTAATCAGGAATCATTGTATCAGGACTCAACAAACCAAATAATCCACTAAAAATAATTATATGATTTTTCATATAATTTTTGGCTTTTGGATTTAAAGTGCTCCAATCAATATGATTATAGACTACACCCGTGTATCGTTCAATTGCAGGCACACATTTACTATTAAAAACATCTTGATTTTGTCTATGAAACATAATTGCTTTATCTTGTGAAGTTCCATAAACTGAAGTTAAATCTTCATTTTCAATTAAGTTTAATAAATCAACAATTTGTTGAGTATATTTTGCAAATTTAAAATTTGTATCTCTAAATAAAATATCTAAAGATCTAACTTTAGCTTTACCTTCACTTGGTGGAATTAGAATTTTCATAAGCAACTTTCAATGATTTCAACTAGTTATAATTTAACCTAATTTAACTTTTTTTCATCATTAAATTATCAGATATCAAATTTTGAATTAAAAGCTAACTTAAGAGTATCAAATAAACTATCATCAATGTTCATTAGTAATCTTAACTGTCTTTTTGATTCTTTTTTATCACCTAGTGCAATATAACTTTGGCCTAATAAATATATAGCAAATTTATTATTGGGGTTAATTATTAATGATTTTTTAAAATATGGAATTGCACTTTTAAATTCATCTAGATTATACTTTGAAGCACCTAAATAATAAAAAATTTCATAATCATCATTTGAATTAGTTTTCAGTAAATATTTATAAGCATTTGAAAAGTTACCATTATGAAAATATGCCAAACCAATTCGATAAATTGCTGTTAAATCATCGGAATTATATAATAAATATTCATTTAAAAATTGTATCGATTGGTCATAAAATCCAATCTCGTAGTAGCCGATTCCAAGATAATATAGAATGTTCAAGTTGTTTGGGTTGAAGTTTAATCCTTGATTTAATATGTAAATCATCTGTTTATAATCTTGCGTTTCCATTAATGAAAAAGCAAATTGATTAAATAATTCATCACTGATATAATCACAATCATAAGCAGACATTAAATAATTTTTTGCTAATTCAAACTGACCCTCCATATTTGCTATATATCCTAAGAAATAATATACTTCTCCTTTAAAATTATTTTTCTCTAAAACTATATTATAATAATATTTAGATTTTTCATAGTCTTCAAGATTCCAATATAATTTTGCCACTTTAGAATAATAATCAATATTGTCTTTATTATAATTGATTAACTTTTTATACATCTCAATTGATTCAGGAAATCTATTTAAAGAATTTAAAATTGAAGCTAAAATCTCAATTATTTCAATATCTTCATAATTTGATGAAACATAACTTCTTAAATACTCTATAGATTTTTTTAATTCACCTTCTTTATATAAAATCATACCTAATCGATAAACTAAATCTAAATTATTGTTGTCCATTTTTATTGCTTGTTGATAATTCTTGATAGCTTTACTAGGATTAAGTAATTTTTCATAAATTATACCTAAATAGTAGTAAATATCAGAATTGTATGGATCTATTTTTATTGATTCTTCATAAGAATACAATGATTGCTTTAAATTATCATTTTTGTAATAAAGTTCTCCAAGATAATTATATACTATTGGATCTTTAGAATTATACAAAAGTAGATTAGAAAATAAATCGATAGCTTGATCTATGTTGCCAGCATCATATGCAATAAGAGCTAAGTAGTAAATACTATTGTAATCATCTTCTTTAAAACTTAAAATTTTCTCAAAATTTATTTTTGCATCTTCATAATATTCTAATCTATATAGACATATTGCCTGTTGATATAATGCATATAAATCATGAGGATAAAGCCAAAGTATTTTTTGATATTCAAGTAAAGCGTCCAAATAATTATTTTTATTGAAATAAATGTTAGCCAACATAATGTAGGTTGCAATTTCATCAGGCATTAATTTTGAATATTCATTTATATAAGTAAATGAACGGTTATTATTTCCTAATTCAAATGCTATCAATGCTAAATTAAAATAAATAGCAGCCTGTATGTCTGTGCTATCAGAATATTTTAAAATTTGCAAATAATCAGTTAACTCATTTAATTGATCATTAGTAAAAGAATTATAAAAATTTGTGTAATCATTATATGTGATAATTTCATCGCCTTCAATAAAGGCGCTTAATAATGGTTCAACAGATTCTTTGTATTTTTCATTTGAAATATAGATTTTTGCAGAATCTAAATAATTTAGAGGATTAATGTAAGTGATAATGCTGTCAGTAGAAAATTTTAGCGAATCTTCAGTAAACTTGAAATCCTGATTATTAAGAATCTGTGTCCACATTACTTTTTCGTATGATAATGTATCAAGACTATATAAAGATGAAAGTTGATCAGATATATTAGAAGCAATTTCAAGCTGATCGTTGTTTAAATAAATTTCGAATAAATATTCTAGAGGAGTAATATAAATTTGTTTGGATAATTTGTTGTTAAAATGAATTATTTCAATCGATTCTTGAAAACATCTCAATGCATTGACTTCATCATCAATTCTATAATATAGATCTCCAAGGGTTATTAAAGTATTAGCTAAATTTTTATGATTTTCACCAAAAATTAATGATTGTATATCATAAATTTTTTCATAACTGGAAATTGCATCTACGTAAGATTCACTAAATATAAATACTTCGGCTTCTTCTTGAAGTTCTGTGATGGATAATTGTTCTTCAACTTCAAAAGAGAAAAATAATTGAAAAAGAACTAATAGTGGTATAATTTTACTCATTAATTTATATAAAATTTAAAAAAAACATTAAAAATTGCAAAAAATCTAAATTTATTTAATGCATCGTAGTTAAATTTAATACTATTTATATTCAATTTTTATGATAGAAAAAAAAATATACGAAATATTAAGTACAAAACTAAAAGATAGCAAAGTATTTATTCAAGATATGAATGGCAATGGAGATCATTTTAGTTTAATTGTGATTTCTGATGATTTTGAAAACTTAAATATGATAAATCAACATAAAATCATATACAAACATTTATCAGATATGATAACAAAAGAAATTCATGCGCTTCAAATAAAAACCTATACATGGGAAAAATGGAAAAAAGAAAATCAATAGAACTAAATAATTTATTTTCGTGGAAAAATTTTGATATACTACAACAGCCAAATTGGCCTGATAATAATGACTATAATAAAATAATAAGTCAATTAAGTAACCAACCATCTTTAATTTTATATCATGAAATTACTGCATTAAAAAAAAGATTAAGTAAGATTGAAAAAGGAAAAGCATTTTTAATTCAAGGTGGAGATTGTGCAGAAACATTTAAAGAATTTTCAGAATATAATATTGAAAGAAAATTAGAAATTCTATTTCAAATGTCAACTATTATATCATATGGGGCTTCCTTAGATGTAATAAAAATTGGGAGAATAGCAGGACAATATGCAAAACCAAGAACCTTTGAGTTTGAAGAAAGAGATGGAATAAAATTACCTTCCTACCGTGGTGACTCAGTCAATAGCATAGAGTTTACAAAGGAGGCAAGAATACCAAAACCTTCTAATATGCTTAAGGCATATAATCAATCCTTGGGTACATTAAACCTAATTAAATCTTTAATTAAAAATGAATTTAATAATTTAGATTATTTCTCTATTTGGAATAAAAAAATATTTAGTAATCCAAATATATCAAGTAGGTTTGAAAAAACTATAGAAACAATCTCAAAATCTTTGAAATTTTTAAATGTTCTTGGTGAAAAAGTAGATTTATTTAAACAAAAAAGATTTAATGAATTTTATATTTCACATGAAGGGCTACTTTTAGATTATGAGAGTTCACTCACCAAAAAGTATAAAAATAACATACTTTATAATTCTGGAACGCATATGCTTTGGCTTGGTGATAGAACAAGAAATATCAAAAGTGCTCATGTTGAATATTTTAGTAAAATAATAAATCCAATTGGAATAAAGTGTGGCCCATCACTAGACATTGATGAAACTATCAATATTATTAAAAAAATAAATCCTCTTAATGAAAGTGGAAAAATTATCTTAATTACCCGTTTTGGTGAAAATAAAATAGAAAAAATTTTGCCTGATTTAATAAATAAAACATCTAAAGAAAATCTTAATGTTATATATGCTTGTGATCCAATGCATGGCAATACATATCAGTCAAAAACTAAGTATAAGACTAGAAATTTTAAAACAATTATTAATGAACTAAATTTATTTTTTGATATTCATCAAACTAAAAATACTTTTCCTGGAGGGGTTCATTTTGAATTAACTCCAAATAACGTAACAGAATGTTTAGGTGGAATTAGAAATATTAAAGAAAGTGATTTACATATAAATTATGAAACTGCGTGTGATCCAAGGCTAAACCATGAACAAAGTATTGAATTAGCTTTTTTAATTGCTGATTTAATTAAAAAAAGATAAGGAAAAAAATATGACAACAATTAGTGGGTATGGTGATAACTTAACAATTAATGGCACTAGAATAGGTGATTTATCTCCCAAAGAGCATGAAAATATTGAAAAGAAAAAAGGTGGACAAAATTATAGCCCGCTTGAAAACGTAGTTGTTTCGCATGTTAAAGATTCATCAACCTTAATATGTAGAAAACCATCAAAAGACAGTATATCAAATTATATTGAAGAAGAATTATTGGATGGATTGTGTTGTTATTCTGCAGTTAATCAAGGTCAATTGAATAAAACAATTGTAGATGCGGTAATAAGTCATTTAAGAGATGAAAAATTACCAACAGTTCCTCGCTCAATTAGACATAAATATATGAGTGCATTTTTACTAGCATCTACTTCTTTTACAGAAATGGATAGAGTTGTGCCTAAAGTAGCAGGAGTTGAATCATGGGAATTAACATTTAAATTATGCAGAAGATGGGGCTATCATGTTAAAAAGATTCCTAATAATGAATGTATTGTAGTAGGTGCCACAGGGAATTTTCATGGACGCTCTTTAGCTGCTGTATCAATGTCTGATGATCCTGACTCTAAAAATGGTTTTGGTCCGTTTGTCCCAGGAATAGAACTAGTGCCATTTAATGATTTTGATGCACTAAAAAATCTTTTTGAAACTAAAGGTGATAGAATTGCTGCATTTTCAGTTGAACCTATTCAGGGTGAAGCTGGTGTAATTGTTCCAGATGATGATTATTGGCCAAGAGTACAAAAATTATGTAAGAAACATAATATATTGCTCGCATTTGATGAAGTGCAAACTGGATTTGGAAGAACTGGTGCTAATTTTGCACACCAACTATATAATGTAAAGCCCGACATTATGGGCTGTGGTAAAGCGGCAGGTGGTGGAATTTTACCGGTCTCTTTTGTTGCAGGTCGAGATGATGTAATAGGAACCTTAACTCCTGGTTCTGAAGGCTCAACTTTTGGAGGTTACCCATTAGCATCTGTTGTTGGAATATATGCAATAAAAACATTGATTGAGGAAAATTTAGCAGAAAACGCTAAAATCAGAGGTAAGCAATTAATGAATAATTTTAATGATATAATGAACGATTTCCCAGATAAAATTAAGGAAGTGCGAGGTAAAGGTTTATTGACAGCTTTTGAAATGTTTGATTCAAAGCATTTAGATGGCCATAAAGTGTCTGTAGAATTATTAAATAATGGAATTTATGCTAAAGAAACTCATCATACAACAGTAAGAATTGCCCCAGCGCTAACAGTAAACGAAAAGCATATTGATATAATTTCAGATGGAATTAGAAATGTTGTGGCTAAATTATAATTTCTTAATTAAATTGAGTCTATGAGCTTTTTTGGTAAAAAGAAATTTGTTAAAAAATTAGGTACTTTCGCTTTCTTATTTTTTTTAATTAAAGGTTTATTATGGTTGATAATTCCATTATTAATGTATTTAGGATTGAAAAATGATTAAATTAATAATTTTAATTACACTATTTTTATTTTCCTGCAAAGATAAAGAAAAAATAAACTTAGAGTCTGCTATAGATGAATATCTATTTATGGATAAAGTTTATGTTGATGAAAATAATATTGAAAAAATAAAATCTAAATTTGAAAATATAAAAATAGAAAAATTGAATGTTCAAGAACAAGTATCTAAATTTTATTATCTTTCAAAATTATCATTACATCAATCTAAATATAGTGAGGCTTATAATTGTATTGTAAAAGCATATGAAATTTCCAAAGCAGACTCAATATTTACTTTAAAAGCAAAAATCCAAGATAAACTAGCTAATCAAAGAGAGATGATTATTGATTCATCAAAAACCAATTTAGTATGGTTTAATGATACTGAAAATAAATTAATGATGTTTGATATTAATAAAATAGATTATTCAACATCACCTGAACCTCAAGTATCAGATAAAGGTGTAAATATTCAAAAGATAGTATTAAATGCAAGAAGTGAAATTCAAGAACTTTTTAAAAATGACAAGATTAATAGTGCTATTAGTAAATGTGAAATGTTAATAAATGTTTTATTACAATTGAATAAAGATAAACAAATAAATGTGGAGCTTTCGCAATTATATCAAGATTTAGCAATTTTATATGCTAAAAATAACCAAACAGATAAAGCCTTATCAAGCATCTTAAAAGCTATTGATCTCAATCCAGAAAACAAAAAAAATAAAGAAATAAAAGCTTTACTTAATTAGTAATTATTAAATCAACCATTAAGATGACATCTAATATATTTAGACCTTCATCTTGATTTAAATCAGCATTGCTTAAATATTCGCTGTTCAGAATTAACCCAATTAAAATAGTAATATCAAGTATATTAATATTGCTATCAAAATTTAAATCTCCATCCAAAGAAAAGTATATATTAGTAACAACAGGTCGATGATCTGAAATATAGTAATCATATTGTTGCCATCCATTCATATAATTATCAATTTTGTATGTGAAGGTATCATTATTATTAAACATATCATTCATGAAGATTTCATTTGTAACAAGTATGTGGTCAAGATGGCTAGGCCAATTTGGGAACGACCAATTTGAGCTTGCTCCATTTGCAATATTTGTATCTATAAAATAATAATCTAAATCATCATTTATAAAATTTAAAAAAACATTATTTTGATTATTTTCTACAATATCATCATTAAAATCACCCAAAACAATAACAAAATCTTCATCATGATTATTATCAATATACTGCTTTAAAAGTAAATTCGATTGTTGTCTTCTATATTCTTCATCCCAATAATCATTTTCTAAAATACCATCGCCACAACATTTATAATGAACATTAATTATAACTATTTCTTGGTTTTGAAAATTTACTTTTGTTAAATAGGGCGGTCTGTAAGCAAAATAATGATTATGCTGATTTAATATAGAATAAGGGCTTTCAATTATCTGAATATTATTGAGATTTATTAAAAATGCAAGCTCACCATAATCACTATCAGAATATCTAAAGCCTTCCCAGCCTTGCAAATTATTGATTAACTCATTAAATTCATTCAAATCTGAAATTTCCTGCAAAGCAATTATATCTAAATTGCTAGTTTCTATAATGTCTTGAACATATTCAATGGTATTATTATTTTTGGGAAAATTTTCAATATTCCATGTTGCAATATCAAAAGATTGATCATTTCCTAATTGTGGAAAATCTTGATTGAAAATAAAAGATAAAAATAATATTATGTATTTATAATTCATTTAAAATATCTAATGCATGTGTTTTTGTTTTTACCTTATCATAAACTTTTTCAATTAGCCCCATTGAATCAACTAAATATGATATTCGATTAATACCCATATACTCTCTGCCCATAAACTTTTTATGGCCCCAAGCTCCATATTTTTTTAGCATAGAATGTGACTCATCAGATAATAAGTCAAAATTAAAATTTTGTTTTTGGTGGAAATTTTTTTGTTTTTTTACAGAATCAGCTGAAACACCAAAAACCTTAATGCTTTTATCATTAAATTTATTAAGTTCATCACGGAACCCTTGTCCTTGAATAGTTCAACCAGGGGTACTTGCTTTAGGATAAAACCATAGTAAAAATTGTGTTCCTTTTAGTTTACTTAAGGAAATCGCTTTTCCATCTTGATTTAATAAATTAAATTCAGGTGCTTTGTCGCCAATTTTTAATAACATACTAACCTCCGATATTTAGATGTAATTATTAATTTAATATATTAAATTTAACAAAATTTTCGGAGTGTTTTATGGTAGTAATATATAGTACTCAGTGGTGCGCACCATGTAAAATTGCTAAACAACTGTTGGATTCTAAAAAAGTTAATTATAAAGAAATTGATATAGAAAAAGAAAATATTACTAGAGCTAAACTACATGAAATAACTGGTGGTTATACTGTTCCTCAGATAATAATAAATAATAATAATATTGGAGGATATAATTCTCTACTTAAACTAGAACAAAATGGTGAATTAGATAAATTACTCAAATGATAGCCGAAATAAAAAAAAAAGAAATATTAAATTATTGTGAAAAGAATTCTGTTCAAGATTCTCAAAACCTAAAAGATTTAATTGAATATACATATAAAAACGAACCAGCACCGCAAATGATTAGTGGACTTCAAGTTGGTAATTTTTTACAAAGTTTAGTTATGGCTACTAATGCTAAAAAGATATTAGAAATTGGTACGTTTACAGGATATAGTGCTTTAAAAATGGCTGAAGTATTGCCAAAGGATGGAACAATTGATACCTGTGAATTAGGTGAAAATCATGTCAAAACAGCAAAATATTTTTTTTCAAAATCAAAGCATGGTAAAAAAATAAAAATTCACACTGGGCCTGCATTAGAAACAATTAAAGCCTTCGAACCTAACACATTTGATTTGTGCTTTATTGATGCAGATAAAAACAATTATAAAAATTATTACATCGAATGTATTAAATTAATAAAAAACGGTGCTAGTTTAGTCATTGATAATATGCTTTGGGGTGGTTCTGTACTAAACCCAAAGGATAAAGAAACAAAAACAATTGCTGAAACAGCAAAAATAATTAATGCTGATAAAACCGTGCATAATACTATGTTAACTATTAGAGATGGATTAATGTTATGCATAAAAAAATAAATACTTTAAAAAATAAAAAAATACTAATCTGTGTCACAGGATCAATTGCAGCATTTAAAGCTTGTGAAGTGATAAGATTATTAATGAAGCAAGAAGCAGAGATCCAGGTTATGATGAGTGCATCAGCAGAAAAATTTATTGGTAAAGCAACATTTGCAGCTTTAACAAACAATGAAGTTATCACTAATTTATTTCCAGATACTCCTAAAGCAGGTTTAGAGCATATAGAGTTGTCTTTTAAATTAGATGCAATTGTAGTAGTCCCAGCGACAGCAAATATTTTATCAAAAGCAGCTCATGGCGTTGCAGATGAAATCATCTCAACTACATTATCTGTATGTGAACAGCCTACTTTGTTTGCACCAGCTATGAATTATAAAATGTGGCAAAATCCATCAGTTATAGATTCAGTTGAAACATTAAGAGACATGAATAAGATAGTATTAAATCCAGAATCAGGACAGTTAGCAAGTCTACACGAGGGAGAAGGGCGCCTACCAAGAATTGATAATATTATTAGTGCGGTAAAAGAAATGCTATCTATTAAACAACCTTTAAAAAATAAAAATATACTTGTTACCGCAGGACCAACTATTGAACCAATTGATCCTGTAAGATTTATTTCTAATCACTCATCAGGAAAAATGGGTTATGCTTTGACCGATGCAGCCTGTAATAAGGGTGCTAATGTTACACTTGTATCTGGACCTGTTAATTTAAATGCTCATCCTGAGGCAAATATTTTAAAGATTAATACAGCACAAGAAATGTTAAATGAGTTGCAACAATTAGATTTAAAAAAAATAGACTACATTTTTATGGCAGCGGCAGTGGCTGATTATAAACCAGCTACTAAAAGTAATCAAAAAATAAAAAGAACTCATTCTATTAAAATTGAGTGTGAGCCTGTTCCAGATATTATTAAAACTATTTCGTCCAAAACAAATGCAACTATTATTACTTTTGCACTAGAAACTGAGCAAGGTGAAAAGAATGCCATTCAAAAAATGAAAAATAAAAATGCAGATTTTGTAGTATTAAACTATGCTAATGAAGAAGGTGCAGGATTTAATAGTAATACTAATCATGTTTACATCTTTAGCAAAAGTGGCAAAAATATTGAGCTTAAAAAAGACCGTAAAGATAGAATCGCTAATAAAATCTTAGATTGGGTCATTAAAGAAAATTCAAATGATTCACATTAAAAAGTTTAATGCTACAGATGAAGAATTTAAACAGATAGCAAGAATTCGAAATCTTATTAATCATGATTGTATTGACCATCCTGACGAAGACAAAAATGATTGGGCAATAAGAGATAAAAGTCTAATTAGAGACAGATTATTATGCTACAACGATAATATATTGATTGGACTTCTTTATTATGTTCAAGGACGATATGAAAATAGCAGAACCTGTTATTTCAATATTGTATTAGATCCTCAATACCAAAATAATGGATATAGAGAAATGCTATATCAAGAAATGCTAAAAAAAATCAAAAAATTTAATGCTAATAAATTATTTGGTCATGCGTATGATCATGATAATTATAGAAATCATCAAAAATTGTTAATTAAACATAATTTTAAGTTAGTTCAAACTAATCGAGAATATGTCTGTAATATTAGACAAGTTAATACTGAAAAATATCAAGCTTTAATAAAAAAGTTAGAATCAGATGGAATAAGATTTTATGATTCTAAAAATCAAATGTTAGATTGGCCAAATCACTATAAAAAATTAGAAAAATTAAACTGGTTAATAGATAAAGATATTCCACACCCAGATGGAATAAAGCCTACACGAATGCCTTTTAAGCAATGGAAAAAAGTGGTTCTTGATTTTTATAATAATTCATATGGTGTGGAAATTGTAGCTGTAAAAGATAATGATTATATAGGCGCTACAAACATAGCAGTTTATCCAAAATCTGAACCACATAAAGGCTGGACAGGAGAACTTGGGGTGATTCGAGAATTTAGAAGAAAAAAAATTGCTACAGCTTTAAAAATAAAAGCAATTGAAGCTCTATTGAAAAAAAATATTACAGAAGTTAGAACTGATAATGAAGAAAATAATCCAATGTATAAAAT
>CEVN01142445.1_pt1 | contig 33375 bp, 25 predicted proteins | sample 427041 | NCBI WGS metagenome assembly CEVN01 (sample SAMEA2623463, study PRJEB7988) | marine metagenome | biome: marine biome (ENVO:00000447); feature: surface water layer (ENVO:00002042); material: "saline water (ENVO:00002010), including plankton (ENVO:xxxxxxxx)" | depth 5 m
TAAACAAACCTGTGTACCATCTGGACAGAAAGATTCTTCGTCAGCACCATCATCAGAGGACGCTTCTTCAAACAAAACATCAAGTCCATTTCCACCTGCATCTGAAAATACATAGTCAAATAAACAATCCTGACTAATATCGCCCGTAAGTTCAACCAATATTCCCTCACCAGCAGGAATAACAGCACCAGTAAATGAAAATGCGATAACAGCCGTTCCACTTGATGAAATAGCAAAACCATTTGAAGCAGCATCCCCACCGCTTGCATTTGTTACACAGCCATTATGCGAAAACTGAAATCCACCAATATCCTCACTGCTTGAATAATTCAAGCTTGTGCCATCCAAACTTAACACAACATCTTGTGAGAATGTGAAAGTAAATAACAAAATAAATTGAAGAAAAAGAATTGACTTTTTAAACATAGCTCCCCCTACCTTAAAAAATTTTTATTTAATCAAAACGATTATAATGTGATATTAATTTAGTAAATTAAACATCTATTATCAATAAGAATGAACAAAATACTTGTTGTTTTTAGTTTATAGTGACTAATATCACAAAATATTTGCTTGATGATTTTATGATATTTGTATTAGAAATATATTAGTAAAAAAGAAAGGTCTATTTAGAAATGGCAAAAAATAAAATATTATTAGTTGGAGGTGGTCAAATTGGTGGAAATCTAGCTCTTCTTGCAGCTCAAAAAGAGCTTGGAGATGTAGTAATTTATGATATTCCTCAAGCAGAAGGAATGATTAAGGGTAAAGCACTAGATATTTTACAACTAAGACCCCATGATGGCTATGATGTTAATATAACTGGTTCGTCAGATCCAAAGGATATGAAAGATTCTGATGTGGTAATAATTACGGCAGGGATACCTAGAAAACCAGGAATGAATAGAGAGGATCTATTATCTATAAATATAAAAATTATTTCAGATGTAGCTAATAATGTAAAAAAATATGCTCCAAATGCCTTTGTCATTGTTGTTTCTAATCCTCTAGATGCAATTGTCTACTCATTTTACAAGGTCTCTGGTTTTTCTAAAAATAAGGTAGTTGGAATGGCTGGTGCTCTTGATACCTGTAGATTTAAGACATTTTTAGCAGAGGAAACTGGTTTCTCTGTTCAAGATATACAATGCATGGTATTAGGTGGCCATGGTGATACAATGGTTCCAATGCTAAGATTTGCATCTGCAGGCGGAATACCTATAACAGAATTGATATCAGAGAAAAGACTGAATGAAATTGTAGATAGAACAAAGTATGCAGGTGGAGAGCTAGTGAAATTATTTGGAAATGGATCTGCATATTATGCTCCCGCAGCATCTGCGATTGAAATGGCAGAATCTTACTTAAAAGATAAAAAAAGACTAATTCCATGTGCATCATTATGTGAAGGAGAATTTGGTATAGATGGGTATTTTATAGGAGTACCTACGGTTATTGGTTCTAACGGAGTAGAGAAAATTATAGAATTTGAAATGAATAATGAAGAGAAAGGGCAACTCAATCAAACTTTATCAGCTGTGAAGAAAACTGTATCTGAAACTGGATTATAGAAAGGAGTAATATGCAATCAATATTAAATCAAATTGATAGTGGCTTTGGAACTTTAGTAGGGTATATGGCTCCTGTATTATTTGCTGATATACAAGGAATTCCACTTATTGTACTAACTCTCTTAATAGGGGCTGTAACCTTTACTATTTATTTTGGATTTATTAATGTTAGAGGATTTAAGCATTCAATAGAGATTATTAAAGGAAAATATGATAATCCAAATGATACCGGACAAATCAGTCACTTTCAAGCTTTAACCTCTGCTTTATCTGCAACAATTGGACTTGGTAATATCGCAGGTGTTGCAATTGCAGTTACTTTGGGTGGTCCTGGAGCTGTATTTTGGATGGTTTTTATAGCTTTCTTTAGTATGTCTGCAAAATTTGTATCAGCAACTCTAGGGCTAATGTATAGAAAAGTTAATGAAGATGGTTCAGTTAGTGGTGGCCCGATGTATTATTTAACTTATGCATTTAAAGATAAAGGTAATCTTGCTTATTTTGGGAGAGCATTAGGCATCATGTATGCTATATTTATAATTGGTGGTGCATTTGGTGGTGGAAATATGTTTCAAGCTAATCAGTCTTATGAGTTGTTTGGCAAATTAACTGGTATACCAAGTTATCTATATGGAATTATTTTAGCAGTTCTTGTAGGGTTTGTTATTATTGGTGGAATAAAACGAATTGGTGAAACAACAGAAAAAATTGTTCCCTCTATGGTAAGTATATATGTTTTAGCTTCTCTATTTATTATTCTAACTAATATAACTATGATCCCTAGTGTTATTTCTAATATAATTTCTGAAGCATTTAATCCCTCTGCTGCATACGGTGGATTTATTGGTGCTCTTGTTACTGGAATTAAGAGAGGTGTATTTAGTAATGAGGGTGGCGTAGGATCAGCATCTATTGCACACTCCGCTGCAAAAACGGATGAACCTGTTCGCGAGGGAATCGTAGCGATGATTGGTCCTTTTATAGATACTATTATTGTATGCTTTATGACTGCTTGTGTTATTTTAATTACAGCCGATAACAATCCAGTATATCAGAATGCTACCAATTTAATAGCTGAACATGGAGCTACAGCTGTTGGCGCCTCAATGACTTCTGCTGCATTTGACTCAGTAATACCAGGTTTTAGATGGGTTCTAGCGATAGTAGTGTTTTTATTCTCATATAGTACAATGATATCATGGTATTATTATGGTAACAAAGGGTGGAAATATCTATTTGGTGACTCTGGAATACCTATCTATCAGATAATGTATTTATCTTGCACTGTGCTTGGAGCAATCGCCTCACTTGGAAATGTTATTGACTTTTCAGATATGATGATTTTATCATGCGCATTTCCTAATATTATTGGAGCGATGTTCTTACTTCCTCAGCTAAAATTAAAATTAAATGATTATTGGTCCAGATACGAGGCTGGAGAATTTAAAGTATATAAATAAGGTTGGAGAATCAATCTGAATTCTTGTCTTTCTCAATTGAATTAGCTAAACAAGCTGGAGCTATTCAACTATCATATTTTGGAAATATATCCTCTGTAGATACGAAATCAACTAATGCAGATTTAGTTACTAATGCTGATATTGAATCAGAGAAACTCATTATATCTGAAATTAAAAAGAAATACCCACAACACTCTATTTTATCTGAAGAGGCTGATAGTATTACAAATAATAGCCAATATACGTGGATAATTGACCCATTGGATGGAACAACTAATTTTGCTCATAATCTTCCTATATTTGCCGTTTCTATTGCTTTAAAAAAAGCTAATGAGACAATCTGCGGAGTAGTATTTAACCCTGCGGCAAATAAATGTTTTTATGCTGAGAGAAATAAAGGTGCTTTTCTTGATGAAAAAAAAATAAGGCCAAGATCAACATCAAATTTAAGTGATTGCTTAATTGTAACGGGCTTTCCATATTCACATGATATTAAATATGACCTTTCCTTTGTTTTATTTAAAGAATTTTACGATAGGACTCGTGGTTTACGACGACTAGGTGCTGCTGCACTAGATTTATGCTTTGTTGCTATGGGGCGCTTTGATGCTTTCTATGAATTTAATCTACAGCCATGGGATATCTGTGCAGGAGCATTAATTGCAGAGGAGTCTGGAGCATTGGTGACTGATTGGAATGGCGATAAAATGCCTCAAAATGGTTCTAGAATTTTATGCTCTAATAAAAATATTCAAACTGAAATGATAAATATACTCACTAAAGATAAGTATTCTATATTTTATTAATCTGACATTATAGATTCAAGAGTTTTAAAGTAATTCTTCTCTAGAATGCTTCTCTCTAAATTAATTTTATCGTTAATCTTTAAATGAGAATTATCAGTGACAAAACCAATAGTCTGAGTATAAATATTATAATCTTGAGCTAATAATGCAATATGATGTAGATTTTTAGGATCTAAAGAGACAATAATAACTCCTTGCGTCTCACCAAATAGGATTTCATCTGTTCTTAATTTTCTATCGATGTTCACCTCCGCACCCAAACCTTTTTTTGCCGAACAAATAGATTCTGCTATATTAACAGCCAATCCTCCATCTGATATATCATGAGCTGACTTAATAAACCCTTGATTTATTAGTTCTAAACAAATTTTTTGAATAGAAAGTTCAATCTCTAAATCAATTTCAGGTATTGGCCCCTGAACCAATCCATGGTAGCTCTTCAAGTATTCTGAGCCACCTAATCCTCCATTTATAGCTCCTATAGCTACAATCATATCCCCTGGATCTTTAAAAGTCATATCCATACGTTTAGAAGAATCTTCTAATAAACCAACCATACCAATTACGGGGGTAGGATATACAGCTCCAAGATTAGATTCATTATAAAAACTAACATTACCACCAGTTACGGGAGTATTAAAAGCCCTGCATGCATCACCCATCCCTAAAATAGCTTCTCTAAATTGCCAGTAGATTTCAGGATCTTGAGGGTTACCAAAATTTAAACAATTTGTGATTGCCAGAGGGACCCCACCAGAACAAACGACATTTCTAGCTGATTCTGCAACAGCTATCATGCCACCTTTTTTTGGTTCAAGATAGACATACCTTCCATTGCAATCTGTACTGATTGAAAGTGCTTTTGATGTACCTTTTATTCTAACTACAGCAGCATCTGAACCTGGACCTATTACAGTGTTAGTTCTAACCGTAGAATCATACTGACTATAAACATACTCTTTATTTGTTATTGTTGGAGAGGATAGTAAATCACATAAAACTTTATTATAATCACTAGGTTCTTTAAGCTTATTAATATCTAAATTATTTGAAGAAGTATAATAATCCGGTTCACTATAAGGCATATCATATTGAGGGGCACCTCCACCTAAAACAAGTTCATTTGTTGGTATATTTGCAACACGCTCCCCATTGTGAAAAACTTCAAGGTTATTAGTATCCGTAACTACTCCAACCTCAGTACAATCCAGATCCCATTTTTTAAATATTTCATGTAATTTTTCTTCGGATCCTTTTTCAATTACAACAAGCATTCTCTCTTGTGATTCTGAAAGCATCATCTCATAGGCATTCATATCTTTTTCTCTAATAGGAACTAAATCTAAATTAATTTTTATTCCGGACTCACCTTTAGCAGACATTTCTGAACATGAGCATGTAATTCCAGCTGCACCCATATCCTGTATTCCTACTAGCCATTCTTGCTTACATAACTCTAAAGTCGCTTCAAGTAGTAATTTTTCAGTAAAGGGGTCTCCCACTTGAACATTTGAACGTTTAGATTCAGTCTCTTCAGTTAATTCTACTGAAGCAAATGTAGCGCCATGAATACCATCTCTTCCCGTACTTGAGCCAACAATAAATACAGGATTCCCAACACCCTCTGCTATAGCGCTTGCGACATTACCAGTTTTTACAATACCAACAGACATTGCATTAACCAAAGGATTTCCAGAGTAGACATCTTCAATGACAACTTCACCACCTACGGTTGGGATTCCAAGACAATTGCCATAATCTGCAATACCTTCAACAACATGCTCTAATAGAAATCTATTTCTAGGCTTAGATAAGTCTCCAAATCTAAGTGAGTTCATCGATGCAATTGGCCGAGCACCCATTGTAAAAACATCTCTCATAATTCCACCTACACCAGTTGCAGCCCCCTCATAAGGTTCTACAGCCGAAGGATGATTGTGCGATTCTATTTTAAATGCTGTTGCTAAACCATTACCTATATCTACAAGTCCAGCATTTTCTTCTCCAGCACCTACCAATAGTTTACCACCATCTCTTGGAAGAGTTTTTATCATTTTAATAGAACTTTTATATGAGCAATGCTCACTCCACATCACTGAAAAAATTCCTAGTTCAACATAATTAGGCTCTCTATCTAAGATATTAACTATCTTATCATATTCTTCTAAGCTAAGCCCATGTTCTTCAATAATTTTATTATCTATTTTCGGTATATTCTCCATATTCCTCATTTTAAATAGTGATTCTTAATTTAATTATAATTCAATCTAGTCAAAAAGATTTAATGTGTCTGGATTATTATTATCTTCTTTATTTTTATCTTCATCTATTACCTGGACATCATCTACTTCTATATCATCTGATTCTAATACTTCATAGCCACTCATTCTTTTATAATAATTAACTTTATTACCTTTTGATTTCCATCCTTTAACTCCAACAAAATCATCTACATTAATTTCTTTAATCTTTTTTTGACCATTTAAAGAATGATAATTAAATTTAAAAATACTAGAAGGTTTTATTGTGACTAATAATAACTTTGTTGGATTATCATCATCTAAAAAACAAAACTCTTTATCTAATGTAGATGTCTCAATATTAAATCGTTTAATATAATTATTTTTGCTTATAGTATCATAATACATACAAGATACTACAGATTTAATATTAAATTTTTCTAATATAGATATATCATTTAATTTAAATCTTTGATTCAAATCAATAGTTACAATCATATAAGAACCATCATTCTTTATACATAGCAAAGTATCACTAGAATTAAACTTTCCTAGATATCTACCCCTTGATTCAAAATTTAATTTACCAACAGATTCATCAATCCAAAGGTCTTTCCCTCCCAATGTAGATTCTCCTCTTGAAGATTGATGTATTTTTCTAATTAAATGCTTTGATAAAATATTACCTTTAGATGTTTTACTTTTAATATCTAAAGTTGAGAAATCATATTTCAAGTTTTTAATTCTAGCCTTTGATCTAAGGTCTAAATCGATAGATATAACTTCTGCTTCGCTATTGGGGTTTGCTGTAATATACAATGCCTTTGATTGGTCTTCGTTTTTAGTCAGTGAGTATACACGATCTTTAATTGCAGATGTAATTGAAAATCTCTTCACATAAGACCATTTTGTTTTTTGATCTCTATAAACATAATTATAGACCATATGATTATCACTTTTTTTCCAAACAGCAATATGTAAAATATTATTTCCTATATATTTTTTAGGGCCTATTGATGTGATGAGATATGTTCCATTTTCAAGGAACACAATAACATTATCAAGTTCAGAACATTCTGATACAAATTCATCTGATTTAAGATCAAAACCAATAAAACCGTCTTTCCTATTTACATATAATTTTTTATTAGCAATTGCTACAGTTCTTGCTGATATGTTATCAAATTTTTGAATTATAGTTTTACGGTTCCTATCTACTCCAAATTTAGATAATAAATTTTCATAATAAGAAATTGCATATTCGACTATATTATCAATATTAGATTTAACTTCTTTTATATCATTTTCAATAGATAATATATTCTTCTGAGCTTTATCTAAATCATATTTTGATATTTTCTTTATTTTAAGTTCAGTAAGTCTAGTAATATCATCATCAGTAATAGGTTTTTTAAGGCTTTTCGTATATGGTTTTAATGAATCCCTAATAGTTGCTAAGATAGAATCCCAATTTGATAATTCCTCTATTTCTCTATATATACGATTTGAAATAAAAATAACTTCTAATGATTGTTGATGCCAGTTATTCAATAAAGTATTAAGTTTATACTCTAACTCCATTCTAAAGATTTCCATAAAATAATCAACAGAATATTTTAATAGTTTATTTACATTTATAAATTCAGGCTTATTATCAATGATAACACAACAATTAGGAGATATACTTACTTCACAATTTGTAAACGCATAAAGGGCATCAATGGTCATATCTGGAGAAGTCCCTTTAACTAAATTAATCATAATCTCTACTTTATCTGAGGTGTTATCCTCAATGCTTTTAATTTTAATTTTATTCTTATCATTTGCCTTTAATATTGAGTCAATTAAAGAAGTTGTAGTTACTCCATAGGGGACACTACTAATCACTAAAGTATTCTTATCAAAAACTTCAATTTCAGATCTAACTCTAATCTTTCCTCCACGGGCACCTTTATTATATAAATCTACATCTATAAAACCTCCCGTATTGAAATCTGGAAATAGCGAAAAAGACTTACCCTTTAAATACAAGATAATTGATTTAATAATTTCATTAAAATTATGAGGCAATATTTTTGTAGATAAACTAACTGCAATCCCTTCTGTCCCTTGATAGAGTAAAATTGGAAATTTGACAGGAAGAACTTCTGGCTCTTTATTCCTTCCATCATAAGAATCAACCCAGCTAGTAATGTTCTTATTAAAAGCTATTTCATTAGCAAAATCAGTAAGCTTGGTTTCTATATACCTTGAAGCAGCAGCTCTATCCCCTGTTCGATAATCACCCCAGTTTCCTTGAGTATCTACAAGCAAATCTTTTTGTCCTAACGATACAAGAGCATCATTTATAGCGGCATCTCCATGCGGATGAAATTGCATTGTTTGCCCAATAACATTTGCTACTTTATGAAATCGTCCATCATCCATTTTTTTCATTGCATGCAAAATTCTTCTCTGAACGGGTTTCAACCCATCTTCAAATCTTGGAATAGCTCTTTCTAAAATCACATAAGATGCATAATCAATGTACCATTTCTGATACATTTGGGATACAGATAAGGAATCCTTGAAATCTATTTTTTTTTCTTCATTATCCATTTAAAATCAAATTATTAATAATAAAATCTTGACGAGCCTGGGTATTTTTACCCATGTAATAGCTAAGTAAATCTTCTATAGAGACATCATCTCTCATTATTACAGGGTCAAGCTTTATATTGTCTCCAATTAAATCTTTAAATTCATGAGGCGATATTTCTCCCAAACCTTTAAATCGAGTAATTTCAGGATTTTTACCTATTTTTGATACAGCTAAATCTTTTTCTTCTATAGAATAACAATAGTATGTTTCTTTTTTATTCCTGACTCTAAATAGAGGTGTTTCAAGAATGTATACATGTCCACTTTTAACAAGATCTGGATAAAAATTAAGAAAAAATGTTAACATTAATAATCTAATATGCATTCCATCCACATCTGCATCTGTTGCTATCACTATATGATTATATCTTAGATTCTCAATACCTTCATCAATATTTAAAGCATTAAATAAAAGATTAAATTCTTCATTCTCATAAATAACTTTTTTTGTAAGACCATAGGTATTTAAAGGTTTACCTCTAAGGCTAAACACAGCTTGAGAAGAAACATCTCGAACTTTTGTTATTGAACCGCCAGCAGAGTCTCCTTCCGTAATAAAAATTGTGGACTTAAGTCTTTTATCAATATCATGCTTATTATTATTAAAGTGAACCTTACAATCTCTTAATTTTTTATTATGAAGTTTCGCAGTTTTAGATCGTTTTGATGCAAGTTTTTTAATCCCCTGCATCTCTTTTCTTTCCTTTTCTGATTGTAAAATTCTATTTAAAAGCATATCTGCTACTTCTGAATTTTTATGTAAAAAATCATCAAGTTTAGATTTCATAAACTCATTAGTGAAAGTTTTTATTGTCTTTCCATTTGGCGACATATCTAATGAGCCTAATTTAGTTTTAGTCTGTGATTCGAAAACTGGTTCTTCAACTCTAATACTAAGAGCTGCTATCATTGATGCACGAATATCAGCAACATCAAAATCCTTTTTATAAAATTCTCTAATAACTCTTACAAAAGATTCTTTAAAAGCTGATAGATGAGTACCACCTTGAGTGGTAAGTTGGCCATTAACAAAAGAATAATATTCTTCATTGTAGTTATTAGTATGTGAAATTGCTAATTCAATATCTTCATCTTTAAGATGTATAATAGGATATCTAAGATTGATATTTTCTGTTTTTTTAGTAAGTAAATCTAATAATCCATTATCAGAGAAATACTTCTTATTATTAAATTCAATTGTAAGGCCTGAATTTAAGTAGGCATAATTCCATATTTTATTTTCAATAAAATCTGGAAGAAATCTAAAATTTTTAAAAATTTCATCATCTGGATAGAAAGTGATTTTAGTTCCATTGCGCTTTGTAGTTTTTTCTATAGGAAGATCATCTAAAATTTTCCCTCTTTTACAAATAATTTTCTTTGAGTCGCCATCTCTTATTGCTTCAGCTATAAATTTATCAGATAATGCATTAACTGCTTTTATTCCAACACCATTTAAGCCTACTGATTTTTTAAATACTTTTGAATCATATTTCGCGCCCGTATTAATTTTTGTTATACAATCAAGAAGCTTGCCTAAGGGAATACCTCTGCCATAATCTCGAATGGAGACTTTTCCACTTGATACCTTCATCTCAATTCTTTTACCATAACCCATAACATATTCATCAATTGAGTTATCTATTACTTCTTTTAATAATACATATATACCATCATCAGGAGATGAACCATCACCTAATTTACCTATATACATACCCGGTCTAGTTCTAATATGTTCATTCCAATCTAATGATTTGATACTAGACTCTGTATAATTATTCTGATTTTTCATTGAATTATATTTCTAATTGTAGCAAAATTAACATTAGGATGTTCCTTTAGCATATTAATAAAATATTCAGGCTTATTTTTCAAGATACTCTTCTTGTAGATATTATTTACTAAATAATATGATTTAAATTTAATTATAGAATCTACTTTGAAGCCAAATATTTCTAACTTCATTTTAATTATCTCTTTATCCGTAAAAAAATTTAAATAGTTATATTTGTTAATCGTTTCATCAATATCAATATCATAATAATGATGTTTGATTGCTGCAATAGTATATATGCAATTTTTAATTTTATCAATATCAAATTGAAAGCCAAGCATATAAGCATAATTTACATATTCTTGAACACATTGATTATCTTCATTGACTGGTGAATTAGCTCTTAGTAAATAATTTATATAATTTTCTATTATAATCATTTTGTATGGATAAGAGTAAGATATATCATTGTATACTTTATTAATTAACGAAGGAGTTTTTTTTATTGTATAATCAATAAATAAATCTCCTGGAATTAAGTCTTCTAATATATTTGAATATAATTTTATAGGATTAGAACTTTTAGTATAATTAAATGCCATAAACGATTCACTATCATGACTATAAACATAAAAAGGCTCATTAGTGATTGAAGAAACTTTAAAATCAATTTTTTCTGCAAGTTCTCTATTATTAAAACCTAATTCAGAAAAAACAAAATCACTAGATGAAAGCAATATATTGCTTTCATTAAAACAATCCGAATCAATTTTACTAAGATTCTTAAGTCCTGTAGACATCCAATCAATAACATTCAGAGTATCTTGATAATCTGTCCATACAGGCTCATCATTATTAGATAAATAAATTGGAAGAGCGAAGTCAAACATATCTTTCTGATAATTTCTAATCATATCCTCAGCTAGTAATACCGTTGAATCCAAATCTAAATTTTCTCCTAATTGAAGAGTAATAAATTTTTCATAATTAGGCTTTAATGATATTATAGATAAAGAATTTAGTTTATTATAATTCCCTCTATACCAGGATTGTAATATTTTAAAATTATTTTTTAATTTTTTAAATTTAGAGATGCTAACCAATCTTTCTAATTCAACTATTAGGAAGTCAGTCATTTCTATATATGATTTATCAGTATATTGATACTTTATAGTATCAAAAATATTATTAATTTTAGAGATAATAAAATTAATGTTTTTATTTAAATTTTCTATTCCTATTGCATTATGCTCATTTAAAGCTAATGAATACAATATATCTATTCTAATATCATTTAATTTCTCAATAAGATTCCAATCTGAATCTTTTACCTTTTCATAATTAAATATATTATAATTTAGATATTTACTTAACAGGATATAATCATAATTATAACTACCAGATATTTTGCGTTGATCAATTTGGTTTAATTCCATCAAGAATCTCTTCATATCTTTATAGAAAAATTCACCTATAAATTGCTTCTCATATTGATTTTTTTCTAGATGGATATCGTATAAATTATGTGAATACTTCTTATTCCACTTTAAAAATGAATGATTAAGACTTTCTAGTGACTCTTCATGCTTATCACCACAAGAAAAAGTAACTAGTAGTATAAATAAATTAGTAACTATTTTTATCATCTAGAGAATTAAACCAACCCATTTTATTTCTTAATTTATTAAAATAATCAGATTCTTCAGTTAATAAAAAATGAACTTTTTTAGATGAACTTCTAATATTTACTTTTACATCATCTTTAATTTCAAATTCAACCTGACCATCAATTGTTAAAATTCTTGATGATTTTTGATCTGGAAAATCAATAGTTATATCTGAACCTCCATTGAGTACTATTGTTCTTGTAGATAATGAATGTGAGCAAATTGGAGTTATCGTAATTAAATCTAAACTAGGATATATTATTGGTCCACCAGCAGATAATGAATATGCAGTTGAACCATTAGCTGTAGATATAATTAATCCGTCTCCTTCATATCTATTAACAAATAAATTATTTTCATAAACATTAGCTTTCATTGTTCTTGCTGACTGCCCTCGATCAATTACAATTTCATTTGCACATATATATTTATTATTTTTATCTGTTGATAGCTCTATTTCGAATAAAGAACGTGTCTCTATATCAAACATTGAATTTTTGATTAATTTTAAATTTTTCTTACAATTTTTTATATCTGATTCTGCTAGAAAACCTAATTTCCCTGCGTGTATACCTAATATTGGCTTTTCTTTTTTATATTCTGACCTAATAGCTGATAAAATTGTACCATCACCACCAATCGTAATTAATATATCATAATCAGATTCTTTTTTATTAATAACATAATCCTTACCGATTAAGCTTGATATAAATTCATGCTCATTCAGATAAATAATCTTATCATCTAAGGATGATAATTCTTTAATAACAATATCTAATATATACTTTAGATTACTTTTATTTTTATTTATATATATACCAAAATTCATTCGAGTTATTTAGAGTCAGTAATATTTATATCTTTTTTAATTATTTTAATTTCATTTTCAAACTGTTCAAGTTTCTCATTGCAATGATTTAGTGATACTATTCCCTCTTTATATAGTGTTAACATTTCATCTAGATTACAATCTCCAGATTCTAATTTATTTACAATCTCTTTTGCTTTATTAAGATGAAATTCAAAAGAGGGGCCTTCATCTTTTTTTGTTATTTTTGACATTTTTATTAATAACCTCCATTTTCAATTCACCATCCTTTAAAAAAGAATAAATATGATCACCAATTTTCACATCTTCAATTAAAGAAATAGTTTTCTTTTTATCATTAGATAGAAGAGCATACCCCCTATCTAAAACATTATAAGGACTAAGATTTGATAGATTTGAACTAAATAATTCAATTTTAGCCTTATTTCTATTTAGTATATTAACTATATTTATATTTATAAATTTATAAGTATCAATCACTTTATTTTTTAAAATATTAATAGATTCTAATGGATCTAATAATACTTTTTTATTCTTTAATTCAACTAAAATGTCTTTATTAACTACTATATGCTTTTTTATTCTATTTTCTAATCGATTATACAATTCATCTAAATATTGTAACATTTCTTGTTGATTAATTGATACTAACTCTGCTGCTTCAGAAGGAGTAGAGGCTCTCTTATCTGAAACAAAATCGCAAATAGTAAAGTCAGATTCATGTCCTATTGCAGATACAATAGGTATCTTTGAGCTAAATATAGTTCTAGCTAAGTATTCATTATTAAAAGGCCAAAGGTCCTCAATAGATCCCCCTCCTCTTGCTATAATTATAGTATCGGGATCATAGTTTTTATTTATATCATTTATCGCGTAAGCCACCTCTTTTGCAGCATTATCCCCCTGAACGGTTACTGGATATATCTGGATTTTTTGATATGTAGCTCTTCTTTTGATAATATTAATTATATCTTCTTTAACAACACCATTCAAAGAGGTTATGATTATTATATTTTTTATATATAAAGGGATATCTTTCTTATATGAATCTTCAAATAATCCTTCGTTTAAAAGTTTTAATTTTAATTTCTCAAATTCTTTCCAGAATTCACCTTTACCTAAAGCAGATACTGAAAAAGATTTAAATTGAAATGTCCCTTTGGGTTTATATAAGGATAAAGTCCCATTTACTGTAACAGTATTACCAACAAGCATTATATCTTTATAATTAGTTAATTGCCCACTAAACATTATGCAAGATAATTCACTAGATTGATCTTTCAATGTATAATAGGCGTGTCCACGAGGAGATATGTTAAATGAGCTAATTTCACCTTTAATTGAGATATTCTCAAACTTAGTTTGCAGTAAATTATCTACATTATTATTAATCTGGGTTACAGTATAAATTGTTGACATTGAATTATAAAAAAATGGCCTATAAAATTTAATTTATATAGGCCATTTAATTAAAAAAAATTAATTAATATCTATTTATTTTTTTTCTTATGTCTATTAGCACGCAATCTTTTTTTTCTCTTATGCGTATTCATTTTTCTTTTTTTTCTTTTTTTACCACAAGGCATAAAATTGTTCCTTTATATTAAAATCCTCTTAATAAGGATTGGTTGACACTTTTCTTTAAGAGTTTAGAAACTTTAAAAATAGGATCAAATCTCTCATTCAGTTTAACTATTTCACTAGTAGCAGGATTTCTAGCTTCTCTAGGAGGTCTTTGTTTTACAAGAAAACTTCCAAAACCTCTCATATCAACTCTTTCTCCTCTCTTTAAAGAATCGACAATATAAAAAATAACACCATCTAATACTGCTTCAGTTTCAACTTTTGTTAAGCCAGTAGCCTCAGATACTTGCTCTACAATATCTGCTTTTGTCATCTCTCCTCCTAAATTAACAATAAGATATTGTCTTAATGTATACTAATCTAATTTATAAGAAAGAATACTAATAATAAAGTCAAAAATACTACTTATTTTTATACTGGAGACCATATTAAAAGTTTTTGTCCAACCACTATTTTATCTGAATTAGACAAATTATTCCATCTTTTAATTTTACTTAAACCTATACCATACTTCTCAGCAATTTGGCTAAGAGTATCACCATATTTGACTGTGTAATATATTTTTTTTGAAATATTATTTTTCTTTTTTGAATACTGTTTAACTTTTGATTCTTTTGCAAATATTTCTATTTTTTGACCAATTCTAATTATATCATTTCTTAAACCATTCCAGCGTTTTATGTTTTTTATTGATGTCTTATACATTTCAGCAATTTCACTTAAAGAATCTCCTGTTTTAACAGTATGATAAATCTTTTCAGTCTTATTACTTTTATTCATTTCTTTCAAGTAATCTTGATATCCACTTACTGGAATTTGCAAATATGTTTTTGGTTTTATTTTATTAGGATTTTTAATTTTATTTAATGATACTATATCTTTGATTCTTGAATTATATTTTTTAGATATATGGGATAATGTTTCTCCATACTTTACCCTATGTGTTTTAAATACAATTTCATCAATCTTTTCTTCTTCAACTAATGCAAATAAAGAATCAAACTTACTATTTGCTGTTAAAGGTAATCTAAAATTATAAGATTCACCATCCTTTAAAGGAGGAATTACTCCCTGTTTTATTTCAGGATTATAATAACGAAGAGTTTTTATATCTAAATCTGCACACTCGCCAATTTTTTCTAAAGAGACTGATTTATTTATCTCAATCCTTCTAAATTCAAAATCTGGGTCCGGCTCTGGAGTGAATCCATATTTTTCAGGATTCATTGCAACAAATATTGCAGCCATTATATTTGGAACATAATTTCGAGTCTCTTTTGGCAATGTATATAAATCCCAATAATCACGACTACCATGGCGCCTAATTGCTTTTTGCACTCTTCCAGATCCACAATTATATGCTGCAAAAGCTAAATACCAGTCATCAAATTCAGCATATAAATCTCTAAGATATGTTGCAGCAGCTCTTGTAGCTTTTTCAAAGTCAAGCCTTTCATCAGTATACCAATTGACATCTAATCCATAAATCTTACCTGTTGATTTTATAAATTGCCAAACTCCAGAAGCATGAGCATAAGAATAAGCATTAGCATTTAAACCACTCTCTATCATCGCTAAGTAAAAAAGTTCAGGAGGAACTTTCTCTTCTTCAAGTATTGGTAATATAATTTTTTTATATTTATCTTCTCGGTTTAACCATTTTTGTATACTTCCTTTACCTTGTTTTTGAAAGAATTTTATTATACTCGCAACCTTCCTGTTGTAAGTAATAGGTATATGACCTTCAATAATTTCAACAGTTTCATCTACAAATTCAAGTTCCTCTAAATTCTGATCATAAATATATTCATCTAGTTTATCACGAAGTAGTGCAACAGATAAACCCGTTTCAATTTTATTGATTGTAAGTGCTTTCTTCTCAAAATAATCAATAGCTGTTTTAAGAATTTTATTGTATTCAAGCACTTCAAATTCATCCATATCATTCATTTCATCAATCTGCGCTAAAGATTCAAATAGGAGCTTAAAATTAAATATAGCACTTAAAGTATCACCTGTATGATCAGATATAATAGATTCTGATAATAAAATTTTGACTTCATTAATTTGTTCTCTATATATAGAACTATCTAAAGTAGATGATAAGTTAGCTTTATCTATCATTGAATCTGAATTACTTTTAAGACTATCTTTAGGATTAGACATTGTAAGAGTATCTTGTCCAAATAGTTGAATTAACAATAAAGATGAAAAGAAAAAAATATTATTAATCATTAGAGATACAATCCATTCTCATATATTCTTTTAATGGCTTAGGAATAGCAACTGATCCATCCTGCGATTGATAATTCTCTAATAATGCAACCATTAGCCTTGGTGTAGCTAAGCCTGATCCATTAAGAGTATGAAGAAATTCCATCTTACCAGTTTTAGCAGATCTAAAACGCATATTACCTCTATATGATTGAAAATCTTCAAAATTACTACAACTTGAGACTTCCAAATATTTTTCTTCAAATGGAGACCAGACCTCTATATCATAACATTTAGATGCAGAAAATGATAAGTCACCCAAACATAATTCAATAACTCTATAATGTAATCCTAAAAATTGAAGAATTTTTTCAGCATCACTTAATAATAATTCAAGCTCATTATAAGATTCATCTGGAGTTGCAAATTTAACTAATTCAACCTTATTAAATTGATGTAATCTTAATAGACCTTTTGTATCTTTTCCATAACTACCAGCTTCTCGCCTAAAACATGCACTATATGCAGCAAATTTAATAGGTAGACTTGCCTCTTCTACTACTTGATCTCTATAGTAATTAGTAACAGGCACTTCAGCAGTAGGAATTGAAAAAAGTTCATCTCTAGGTAGTTCATACATATCATCTAAAAATTTAGGTACTTGACCAGTAGTTTGCATAGAATCGCGATTAACCATAAATGGAGGAAAAGTTTCTTTATATCCATTGTCTGCATGTATATCTAACATGAAATTTATAAGAGATCTTTCAAGTTTAGCTCCCAAACCAATATAAACGGGGAAACCTGAACCAGAAATCAAAGATCCTACTTTAAAATCTAAAAGATTTAATTTTTCAGCTATTTCAGAATGACCTTGAATTTTGAAATCAAATTGCGGTTTCTCTCCCCACTCTTTAATTACAACATTAGATGTTTCATCTTTTCCTATTGGGACAGAAATATGAGGAGTATTAGGAATAGTTAGAATAAGAGAGTCTATTTCATCTTTAATTTCATTATTTTTAATATCAATTTTTTTTATTTCTGTAGAGACAAATTGCATTTTTTCTATTATAAGATCAGCATTCTTCTTCTCTTTTTTTAATACGGCTACTTCTTTAGAAGCCTGATTCCTCTGTTCCTTTAATTTTTCGACTTGAGAAATACCACTTCTCCAAATAGCATCCTTTTCAAGAATTACATCAATTATTGAAATATCAAAATTTTTAGCCAAAAGCCTTTCGCAAATTTTTTGTTTATTATCTCTTATATTTTTTAAAGATATCATATTATAAAATATGCTTTTTTTATGAATTTATTATTCATTTTTTAAATGATATTTAATATTTATATAATAATCATTTTTAATAATATTCTTATTACTCAAATCGTTATTAGCATTCAATTCAAATGATGGATTAATCCAATTAATTGAATTGAATCCAATATTTAAAATTGTACTTTCTAATTTCATAAAGCCTAAATTAATTCCGTTTATTATTTTTCTTTCATAACCATTAGAATATCGATTAAAATAATTATTATCTGAATATTGATTATCAAGCATAGAACTTGTAAGCGCTCCCCTCTTTGCATCACTATACATTAGAGTTAAACGAAAATACCCTAAATTAAATGTATAGTCAATGAAGAAGTGTTCTGAATGAGGTCCAGCCCAAAAGCCCATAGGGTAATCGTAAGAATAAAAGTTATTAATATCAAATCTATGTCTATATACTCTATAATCTGACCATATATATTCCCATCTTAGAGCATCATTATCAGCTAGCATACTCTTAAATTCACTACCAATTTGATAAACAAACCAATTTTTATTATCTTTATTAAAAGTATATGGTGGGGTCCACTCATCAATTGTCAAATTGAAGTATATAATAGCATTTTTATAGATGTTATAATTAAGACCAATTGATATTAAATCATTATCAATATCACCCAAATATGTCTGAATTGGGATAAAAGGTACTAGAGGGAGTGCATAATAAAATTCAAATTCTCTATTTCCACCATATACTATAATTTCATATAAATAAAATTTTATTCTTTCTGAATAATCATAACTAATTCTATGGGCCATTATATTTCTATTAAAATAAGAATCTCTATATTCAGTATCGTAGATATGCGACAAGGAGCTATCTGGAATTAAACTAACTAATTTCCCATACATATGTTCATAAGTAATCTTATCATTTATTTCCCAAATATATCCCATATTGAAATATGGAGGAGTTTTACCTGACAATATAGTTTTAGAAATTCCATCACCCCATTCTGGAGATGATATATTGGTATATACTTCAAAATTATTAAAGCTATAATCTAAAAATAGCAATGATTCAAAATAATTAAATTGACTACTATTTAGACCAGGATTAGTTTCAATTTTTCCTAACCCTTGTTCCCGTCTAAAGTCATCAGGCAAAATATTACTACCATTAAATAAATTGTATGATATATTAGATTTTAACCTAAGTTTGTTTTTAGTATATGTGAATTCCCCACCAAATCTTATTGAGCTTATTGGTGTATCTAATTCTCTATACATATCAGAATCCTTATTAAAGCTAAAATAAATATATGGAGATATAGTTAATTGAGAATTTGCTAACGCAAAAGATAATAAAAAAAATAATAGGGAACGATGAGCTTTAATTAATAACATAAAAATTATAATTATTCAAATTTTTCATCTTTTTTTCAAAGTATCTTCAATAGCTTCCTTAAATGAAAATGGAGGAATAAATTTAGTAGATTTTATTATTTTAGAATCTAAAATAGAGTTTAAACAAAACTTTTTAATTCTTAGGGAGCTAATATTTATTGATTTAGAAGTAAATAAAGATAATAAATCAAAAACATACCCTACAAACATTGCCAAAATATATGGAATTTTAAATCTACTTTTCTTCAAGCTTAAAGCATCTTCAATAACCTTTACTAGCTCTTTGATTTGGATGTCTGGTTTATCTGCATAATTTGTAATAATAAGTTTTTGAGTCTCAAGTAATTTCAAACAATGCTTAACATAAGCTACTAAATTCTTAACATAGCAAACAGATTTAATGTTTTTCCCATTACCAATCATGATAAATTTCCTAGACTGTATCTGGTTAATTAATCTATTAAAATTTCCTATACTACCATAGCCAAATACAGCTGAAGGTCTAATAATAGCTAATCTACGGTCTTCATTTCTCCAATCTAATAATAGTTTTTCTGCTAAAAATTTACTTTTCCCATAATCATTTGAAGGTAATGGTGTATCATCTTCTGAATATTTTTCTTTATAATCCCCATAAACCGCTTGAGTACTAAAAAAAATAATATTGTTGATCGCATTTAAATTGCAAAATTGCAAAACATTTTCAGTCCCTTTTAAATTAACATCATAATATTTTGAAACTGGAGACACATCATCTTGATGCTCTGCTGCAAGATGTATAACTAAATCAAAGGATTTATCTATCTTTTTTAACTGATTTTGATCTTCTATATTGGCTTTAATAAAAGATTCTGAATTTTGATTTATTTTATCAAGAATAGTAACAGAAAATCCAGAGTTAGAGAGCTCTTTGGAAAGGTAAGTTCCAATAAATCCTGCTCCTCCTATTATTAAAATATTATTAAATGACATATTTCAAGTTCATATATATCTACCTAAGATAGAAAAAAAAAGTTTCTTTGAAAAGAAAACTATTTAATTATTTCTTAGATTTCTATATCCCCAATCTCTTATAGAGCTTGGTAGTAATCTAAATATAATTGCAGAAAGTTTTAAAAAATTACACTTAAGAGATAAAGTATTATATGAATACCTTGCTATAATTTGTCTTTTAACTGCAGATAGTTTGGACCGTCTATTTTGACGCCCTTCTATTCTAAAGTATAATAATGGAGTTTGTATGTTTGATATAATAACTTTCTTTTTTAGAGCTCTCGCCCATAATTCAAGATCTTGATCTGTTAAAAATTTAGGGTTATACATTCCTATTTTATTAAAAACTTCCATTCTAAAAACGACAGTTGAATGAATAAGTGGGTTCATGTAGTGAAAGTATTCATTAATTATCGCTTGATTATTGGGTCTTTTATTAATGAAGTTACTATTACTTTTTGGATTACTTTCAAATTCAATAGCCCAAGCTCCTAAAATTTCAACTTCTTCATTTTTTTCTAAAAAATAAATTTGTTCTTTCAATCTATCCTTAAATGCTATATCATCAGCATCCATTCTTGCATAATATTTAGTTGAACACAATTTAATTGATTCATTTAATGCTGATGGCAATCCTTTTTTTTCCAAAATCAAAATTTTAATTATATCAGGATATTCTTTTTTATATCTATTAATTAATTTAGAAATATTATCATCTACATTACCATCTTGGATTAGATGTATAGCAGTGGGAGCAAAACTTTGATTTACTATTGAATCTATTGATAATTTTAAATAATCAATATTAGATTTAGCATAAAAAGGGATTCCAACAGTAATTTTAGAATCTATAATCATTAATAAATATAAATATTATATTATCTTAACTTATATCATTATTTTAGATACATCTATTATATAAGTTTTTCTTTTACCTTGATGTGTAGAATCGATTGAAATATAATTGCCATCAGGACTCCATCGAGGATGCAAATCACACCGATTATAACCATGGAATTTCATAGCAGAGGAAAAAGTACCTATATTAATTAGTTTATCTTTTTTGATATTATAAAGCATAAGATAGCTTAACCGCTTTTTATTAGGATAAGAATCATATATTATCCATTCTTTATTGGGAGAAATTGATGGATGCCCATCACCATACTTATTTAATTCTTCATTCAAAATAGTAATTTTAGATGTTCTAAGATTTAATTTAAAAAACCCCTGATTATATATATCCTTACCCATATAGACAAATATATTATCTTTATCTATCCAACAATAATGTGAAACAATATCACCAGAAAATAATAATTTTAAATTATTACTACTATAATCATATATAAATAAATCTGAACAACCTTTATTATTTTTGCTTCTATATATAAAAATAAATTTATCATCAAATGGAGATGAAGAGATATGATTGATCTCGCAATCTATTAAACTTACTTTATTCTTATTCTTAGACTTAGAATGAATAGTATCTACATTAAGATGAAAAATAATTTCTTCTGTTCTATAATTAAATCCAATTATTCCTTTAGTTTTAAACGATTTAATAGAAGTTTTTTTAATATTATATCCATAATCAGGATTCAAATATTCTAAGGATAAATAATCAATAGAAAAATATATCGTTTTTGTATTTGAGATCTCTTGGATAGGATAATCATATCTTTTTATAGTCTTGCTATCCAAATTATAAATAGAAGCTACTAATTTATTTGAAAAAATATTATTGAAAATAATTTCTCTATCATTTATCCATATGGGTCTAATGCCTTGCTGAAAATTAAATTTTTTTTGAATTGTAATTGTATCAATAATAGTAGATGAAGGGAATTTAGAAAATAAGTCTAAATGTATGGACTCATTATTAATATTATGAGACAAAAAATACTTCATACTATTTGACCAAGGTGTATGGTCATAATATCCAAAAAAAGAAGCCTTGGATGAAGAGCTTATTGTGCATAATGGATTAATAGAACTATATTTTTTCTTACCATGTAATAGATAATTCCAATACTGATAATAATATTTAAACATATGATGTAAATATGGTGCTTTTTTCAAGGCTTGAGATATATATTTTTCAAATAGGTTATAATGTGCCATAGGTATTACCAGCCACTAAAAAATGAAAACATTTTTTTTCTAATCAAATATAAAAATCGATTGGAATAAAAAATAAATCTTATTTTTTCAGTTAAAGTCAAATCACTGATGAATAGTATAGATAACGATTTTTTATTATACCTTAGCTCTTCAGCTAAACTTAAAGCTTCAAGCTTATCTATATTATTTTGACTTAATATTTTTTTATATTTATCTAAAAATATTTTATAGACTATAAATCTATTATGCATTCCCTCCGTTTTTTTATCAAAAGAGTCAACTTTACTAGATGAATTATTTGAATGAATACGATATCGCAATCCTATGTCTGATATATTCTTTGTGATAACTTCAGGGTAATAATTAGCATATTGTGTAGGCCACATATCTTCGTTACCTAGAAATTCAGGTATTGGAAAAATTAAATTTGCAAAATTCCTATTAAAGAGTTGACAACCAGACGTAGAATTTCCTTTATTCTTATTACGAGGTATAATAATCCCATCATGTTTTTTATTACTAGAAAATGTTATTAACCTGCAAAAAGATATTGCGGGCTTATCAAAAATATCATTTATTGGTTTAATTCTTTTTTCAAGAGAATCTTGAGACATTAAATCATCACCAGAAAAATAGCATAAAAAATCACCATTAGATTTAGTAAATGCTAAATTATTTGCCTTAATTTTTCCTATTCTACCAGGAGAATAAATTTTAATTCTACTATCATTAGAATATTCTTTTATGATATTGCTGGTATTATCATCGGAACCATCATTAATAATAATTAATTCAAAATTTGTATATGATTGAGATAAAACACTATTTATCGCATCCCTTATGAAGCGTTCTTCATTATAAACGCACATCAGTATTGAAATCTTAGGATTTTCTTTAATCATAAAAATTAACTTACCTGTTTGTAATTATTAAAATAGAATGAGATTCCTGATATACTCAACCATATGTAAGGAAAAACAAAAGATCGAGCAATAATAATTTCTGATAAACAAAAAATAGTAAAATAAAATAAAAATAATGGAGCAATATCTTCTTTTTCTTCAAATATCCAATATTTAGTAATTCGATATGCTCTAGATACTATGATACTAACAAATATTATAAATGGAATAAAGCCATATTGCCTCCAAAATGATAAATAATTATGGATATAATTGCCCCTTGAACCAAAGTTTTTTTCTATATCTCCCATAAAGCTTCCCAATATCCAAACATCTTTTAAATCTTTGATCCCTTCCTTTAGTTGATCTTCTCTCATATTCTGAGAAACATCATATGTGCCATATAAAAGTCTAGTCATTCTTTCATCAACTAAGCTAAGCATATCAATATTAACATATATAAAAATAAAAAATATAATTGATATAATAGTTATATATATATTTCTATTCTTATATAAAAATAAAAGCATAGTTAACATGTAACAATATAAAGCAGCCCTTGACCATAAAGCTAACAAACAAATAATTGATAAGATTATTATTATTAATTGAATTTTATAATTTTCACTTTTACATAAAATGAAAATTGAAAACATTGCAAAAGAATCCGCAAGCATTAAATAAATTGGATTCCCATTTAAAACAATCAAGAAAGATTGATTATTCATGGCATTACTGATAATTATGCAAACAAAAGCAAACCATAGGAATGACATATATTTCCAAAATCTATCATTATTTAAAATTTCTACTATATATAATCCCGCGAACCAAAACAACCAAGCTTGAATAATTGTTTTTGATATAATGGTAAGATATATATGTGCACCATTATGCATATAAGTAATTGCCCATGGATATGATATGATTTGAATTAAAGATATCATTAATAAAAGGCCAAAAGAACTCCAAAGATCTTCTTTCGTTTTTTTATCAATATGATAGATATTATATAAAACTAAGATAAGAAAAATAGTAATATATAATAATGATATATTTATTCTTGGGAAGAATAAAACATTTTCACAATACTTATAAAAAGGCGCAAACAATAATATTATAAATAGAAAAATAAGAGATAAATTCGTATTGATTTTTGAATACTGATTCATTCTATATCTTTTTTATTTCAAGAAATAATGAATAACAAAAATATGATATTAAAATTATCATTGATAAAAACATTATTAAATTATTAGTAATTAGAAAGCTAATTAATATTGAAAATATTAAAATTAATGATAAATACTTTATTTTAGTTCTGAATGTATTAACTAATAATGAATAAATTGTAATACCACCCATCTTAAGGATAACAAGCAAATAAAAAAGCCAACAAAAAGCACTCCCCATAGAAAATAATATTAATGTCAATAATACATCTTCAGAAAATACACCAATAATTAATGTAATTAAGCGTACGAAAAAAAGAATTAGTTGAAATCTAAATTCAACTTCTTGCTTATAAAGAATTGTAGGTATCGTTGAAAGAGGAGATCCTAACAATCGTATAAAAAATAATGGAGAAAGGATTTGAACAAATAAACTTGCTTCAGACCAATTAGAGTCAAAAATTAAATTAAATATATTAGGAGAAAAAACTATAGATATAACTATAAATGGAAATGCTATATGAAATAAAAGATTGAAATATTTTGTGATGACTTCATCTAAAATACCCTCTTTAATATTTTCTGCTGCTTCAGAATAAAAAATTCTTCCGATAGAATCTCCTAATATCTGAAGGGGGAAACTTACTGCTCTATGACTTAAAAAAAATAGAGAAACATATTTTTCATCAAAAAAAAACCAAAAAAATAAAACAGGAAACCATATCCCAAAAATATTCATTAAACTTGAAGGGCTAGAAAAAATAGCATATTTTTTATATTTTTTAAATATTCTAAAAAATTCATCTATTTTAAAATTTAAAACAGAAACGAGTGTTTTAAAAAAAGTACTACCATAAATATTAATTAAGACTAGAAATAATATAAATAATAAAGAAAATTGATGACTTAAAATTATATAAAAATAACCCTTCAAATTGAAAAATATAAATATAAAAACAGGAAGTGAAGAGGATAAAACTCCAAAAATTATTTTTCCTATACTAATATGTTTTAATTTTCTTTTAGATAATAACCAATTATATAATATATGAGTATAAACACAGTGCAAAATAATGCCTGAAGGTATTAAAGATACTAAAAGAATGGGAAAAGCTTCAAAAAAAATAGAGAGTACTATTAACAACAAGGAAATTATAAATGTTAAAGAAAACATTATTAGTATACTAATTCTTAAAAGTCCAGTTCTATCTTTATAATCACTAGTTATAGGAATTGCTAAATCAAATTTAAATGTAGAAAACATAGAAATTATCTGTACAATTGTTATATAAATAGCATATAAAGAAAATTCGTTTGGGTTATATATTCTAGTTAATATTGGTAAGAAAATTATCGGTAATATATAAGCACCTAACGTTCCAGAAGTTAAAGTAAAGAATTTATTAAAAAAATTTTGTTGATGAGCTATACTGTTATTCAAATTTAGTTTTTAAAATCAAATAATAAGTGTACCCAAAGAGAGAGCTAATAATACTTAACAATATTAATAATAATCTTTTTGGTGAAGTTTTATGGTAATTGGGTTGGCCATTATCTAATACATGAATTTTTTCAGTATTATCAAATTCTTGAATTTTAGCCTGTTCATACTCAAGATTCAAAAATATAAATAACTCTTTATTAATCTCAACAGCTCTAAGCAATCTTTCACGCTTCAGTTGTATAGTAGGGTCATCAATTAAATTAAAGTTATTTAGCTGAAATTCTTCTAATTTATTCTCTGCCTTCTTTAATCTATCTGAATAATTATTTTTTAATTTTTCAATTTGGTTCTTCTTACTCGCAAAATGCTTGCTCGTTTCAGTAGATATATAATCATCTACTTCACTAGTTATAAATTGAATAATACTAGAAGAAAGCTGAGGATTTTCAGTCTCTATAGAAATAGTTATTAATCCAGATATAATTGATTCATTAATATTAATTAGATTACGCAATTTTTCTTTCGCTTGAAAAATTTGTTCATGGGTATCTTCTATATCATCTAATTCCCAATAATCAATTAATTTAATTTTATCTTTAGAATCAGAAGACATAAAGTTACTATCAATAATTTTTTGCAACATCATATCACTATTAACAATGTCTGGTATATAAAAATTAATTTTAGAATCAATTCCACCCAAACCAAAGTTTTTAGCAATAGCAGAAAAATTAGCAACATTAGCATCCATCATTGATTGCTCTTTTTTCTGAATGATACTTGCAGTCGCTATATAATATGGGGTAGCAATAAAAAATACATATATAGATGATAACAGAGCTACACCTACTACTACAGCAAATAGTGATTCTTTATTTTTAATAATAATATTTAATATATCTTTAAAATTCATTTTATGTATTTATAGTTATAATAACTGCAATAATAGTTAAAATTTGACTTGTAACTTCTATAAAATCTTTAAACCTATCCCAAAATTGATATTCATTTTTTTCTTCAACAAATATTATATCTTGATTATTAAACCTATATTGAGAAGATAATTTGATTGGAATTCTATCTCCAGTGCTTGATTCTATAATGTAATATTTTTTAGTAGCATTTTTTGTGATGCCACCTGCAACACCTATATAATCTTTAATATTATTAGATGGATTATAAGGATATCTTCCAGGGTTTCTTATGGCACCTATAATCTCTATAAAATCATATCTACTAGGTATAAAAATAACATCATTATCAAATATTTTATAATTAGATAATTCATTATTTTCTACATTAAAATTAGAGCTAGAAAATCCACCTTTTTTAGATCTAGCTCTTGCTCTAACGTATGATCGATCTGTATCTGATCTGTTTTCTGGTGATAATGCAAGTATCCTTTCTAATTCTTGGTCCCCTATTCTATCTATCGCTGCATTACTTAGTATAATTTTGGAAGTATCTGCTTTAGAAGAATAGCCACCACTTCTAATAATAACATCTTTAATAGTAGTGTTTTGTTTTACATCTATTGTATAAACTCCTGGATTTTTCACTTCACCATATATACGAACTGAATTACTTCTTTTATAATCTTTATTAGGTTTTACAAGAATTTCATCACTAGGCATTATTTTAAAAGAAGAAACATCATCACTACTTAAATAAATAATTTTTTTCTGGATATCATCAATATACCTAGTAATTTCTATACTATTGCTATCTGCATTAGCTTGATATCCTCCGCATATATTAATAAAATCTTTTAAGTTTTCACCTTCTCTATATTCATACTTTCCTGGAATTTTAACTGCACCATATATATTAAAATAATCATTAGGGTATGATAGCTTGATAATATCACCATGCTGTATATAGGGATTATTCTTTTCATCACCATTATAATTATATGATAATAAATCATATTTTTTTGAATTGCCATCAGATTCAATAATAATATTTCTTGAAGATATTTTCAGATAATTCATTAGAGAATCGTTCGATCTAGAAGAAATAAATTTATATATATCTGCTAATCGAGTAATAGAATTAACTATATAATAACCACTTGGAATTCCAGTTGGGCCTAATATAGATATTTTAAAATCTTTAACTTTTGATAAAGTTATATCAATACTAGAATTCTGTATTTTTTCTTTACATTTACTTTTTATAGTATTGAACACATCAGTTAGAATCATTTCATCAACGTTAATTTTCCCTACTATTGGTATAATGATATCACCTAATGGAGATACCACTAATTTTTGATTATTAATACCGTTAGACGTAATCATGGAAAAATAAAACTGATCTCCAGGACCTACAATATATGTATCAGAATCAATAGTTTCATCTAAAGCCTGCGTATTAATCGTTGGTATATGCGCACCATTTATCTCATTATTTTTAATCAAATAATTATCTTGAGCAACTAATAAGCTAAATAAAATATATATTATCAATCTGTAATTCATTAACTAATCCTTAGTTATAAAACTATTATTAGAGCAAACCTTTCTTCTTTCTAAAAAACCACTCAATTATAAGAGTAATTAATAATATAAACCAAAACTTATCAAACGAGTGTATATCTAACTCTACTTTTTTATTTATTTGTTTAACATTACCTAAAATTGATGAATTAATACTCTTATACTGTTCTATATCATAGTAGTTCCCATTAGAATTAATAGCTAACTCTTTCATTGTGTTGATATTTCTATAATTTTTTTGTAATTCAAGATTATTTTCTTTCACTACCAATTCTATATGATTGCTATTATATGATTTTTCATTATCAAATAAAATTACACTTAAAATATTTTTTCCCGTTTTAAGATTATCAATATATTTATTTCCATTTGAATCAATTTTTATTTTACTAAACTTGAGATTATACTGAGTATTAGAATCTATATTATTAATTAGTAATTCCCCATTATAATTACTATAAATATCAGGAATGTCTAAATAAAATTCTAATTTTTGATTTGCATGAATGTTTCTATTAGGGATATCTAATATTATACTATTCCCCGAATCTATGTATTTATAAATTATATCACTTATTTCTTCTTTAAATATGTTTGAGAAGTCTTTTATAATTAAAGATGATAAATCTGGTATTGATAAATACAAATATATTCCAGTCTCACCTATAGCAATACTAGAATCAGAATATTGCATATATATTTCTTTAAATTGATCTTTATGAATTTTAAAATTTCTATTTATTGATGGAGATAAATAGTCTGTCTTAGTATCTAATGATAAAATTTGATTTTTTTTATTATTTTGAACTATATCAACCGATATTTTTTTATCTATTTGATTAAAACTATTAAGTGTAGCTGAAGGACCTTCAAAAATTATATATTTTATATTCAAAGAATTAGATATAATGAAATCCATTAAATTATTATCTTGATAATCTAATGGGAAATTATCAAATACTATAATTTCATAATCTTCAAATTTTATATTACTATCTTCTAAATTCCAATTTATATCCTTCTTATATATATGATCTAAATTCAAATCAGGAATTAAATTTAAAATATTTTTTATAATTTGAGTATTAGCATTCAAACTACCTGAGATTAATAATAATTCACTTTTAATATCTCGGATAGAAAACCCTCCATTATAGATATTATTATATTTATTATCAGAAAATAATGAATTTTCAATTTTTATTTCAAAATCTGCAAAATCTGTATTCAAATAATCTACTGGAATTTTAATAGTTTTATAGTATGTATTTTTGCCTTCATCTAATTTTATATTTTCTTGATATACATTTAATTTATTTAACATAATTAATAATTCAGAGTTATTATCTGCTTCTAACACTGAATTAATAGTAAATTCAATCAATAAAGAATCTTCGTTTGATATGAAATGGCTATGCTTGACATCATTGATACTGATATCTTCATAATTTAAAAATCCTAATCCAATAAAATTAGTAGGAGAGTTAAATTGCAAATCGGATAGTTTATATCCTTCTGTAGAATTGCCATCGGAAATTATAAAATTAGTAGCAGAATTATCTAAATGAGATTTTAATTCTAAAAAATTAGTAACATTATCATTTAAGTCTAAATATGTATTAGAAATTGATCTTACTGAATCTCCAAAAGTAAAAAGCTGAACTTCTATATTTCTTTTTTCATTATTCCAATTTTTAAAATATTCAGTAATGCCCAATAAAGAATCAGGGCTAATATCACTATATCCAATACTTTTAGAATTATCAATATAAATATTTATTTTATCTTTAATAGAATAATCATAATAAAATAAATATGGCTCCAATAAAAGAGTTAAAAGTATAATTATAGATGTAACTCTTAAAGGAACTAAAACATACGATTTTATTTTTTTATTTATTAAAAAATATCTATAGTGTATTAATAATATTAAAAATAAGATAAATAATATAATAGATATTATTATCGAGCCTAATATATAAATTTTCATTATAAAGATAAATTGGGATTAGCTTCTAAATCAAAATTAGAAAAAACATTATTTGATATTTTTTCATAGCCAGCCATAGCAATCATTCCAGCATTATCTGTACAAAGCTTCATAGGGGGGAAATATATATTCAAATTAAGTTTTGATGATAATTGATCAGCTTTAAATCTAAAGCGTGTATTTGCAGCAACACCACCCGCAATACTTATATCACTAATCTTATATTCTATAGATATTTTCTTTATTCTATCTAAAAGAGAATCGACTATAGCTTCTTGATAACTTGATGCTATATGATGAATATTGTTTGATTTATAAGAATCATCCATATTTTTAATTTTATACATTAAAGCTGTTTTTAATCCACTAAATGAAAAATTGAACTTATTATTTTTTACAGTTGGTCTTGGGAATTCAATAAAATTAGGATCGCCTCCATCAGAAACTTTTTGAATTTCTGGTCCACCAGGATAACCTAAGCCTAATAGTCTTGCTCCTTTATCAAAAGCTTCTCCCGCTGCATCATCAACAGTATTCGCTAGTAAAGTATAATTACCTATAGAATCAACCTTCCAAATTTGAGTATGCCCCCCAGATACAATTAAAGATATAAAGGGATAATTCAAATTTGAGTTATCTGTAATATTTGAAAATAAATGACCCTCAAGATGATTAATGCCGATATAAGGAATATCTAATGCGATAGACATCCCTTTTGCAAAATTTAAGCCTACCAATAAAGCACCTTTTAATCCAGCTCCATACGTAACAGCAATAGCATCAATCATATTAATATCTATATTAGCTTCTTTGATTGCTTTATCAACTACAAAGGTAATATTTTTCTGATGTTCTCTCGAAGCGACTTCAGGTACAACTCCACCAAATTTAGAGTGAACTTCCTGCGAGTAAATTATATTAGATATTATTCTATTATCTTTAACAATAGATGCAGAGGTTTCATCGCAAGAACTTTCTATTCCAAGTACTATCAAATTTAAAAATTATTATTTAATTATTTGATGCGTCTTCAGAATCATTACTATCTACATCTGAGTCTTCAGATGCAGGCTTGTCTTCATCCTTTAAATCTGAATTAGTATCAAGGTCTACACCATCATCCATTATGATAACTTTCTTAGCTTCCATATCAATACCTTGAACTGTAAGATCATAATCATTACCAATACTAAAAGCTTCTTTATTAGTAGTATTAAGAACTCCTTCAACATCATGTTCTAATTCAAATATTACACTTTTACTCGTAACATTTATAGCTTTACCTTTAATGTTTTTTCCTGATGTGAAAAAGTCAGACAAGGTATCCCATGGGTTTTCTTGAAGCTGTTTTACCCCTAAGGAAACCTTTTTATCATCACTGGATACTTCAAGAATCTTAACTTCTATTTCATCTCCGATTGATAAAAAGTCATTTGGATGTTTAACCATTTTAGTCCAAGACATATCAGATATATGCAACAATCCATCTATGCTATCATTTAAATTTACGAATGCACCAAACTGAGTTAGATTTTTCACTATTCCTTTATGAACATCTCCAACCTTATAATTTGATTCTATTTCATCCCATGGATTAGAAGATAGTTGCTTTACTCCAAGTGAAATTTTTCTATCTTGCTCTTCTATGCTTAAAACTTTTGCTGTTATTTCATCTCCAATATTATATACCTCAGAAGGATGTTTTATATGCTTTGTCCAAGAAATTTCTGATATATGAATCAAGCCTTCAATCCCTTCTTCTAATTCAATGAAAAGACCGTAATTCATCATATTAACAACTTTACCATTAACCTGACTATCAATAGGATATTTCATTCCAACATCTTTCCATGGCTCATCTGTCAACTGTTTCATCCCAAGTGATACTCTGACTTTTTCAAGATCAAAATCAATAACTTTCACTTGAACTGATTGGCCAATTTCAAGTTTTTCTGATGGATGATTAATTCTACCCCATGTGATATCTGTTATATGTAATAATCCATCAATTCCACCTAAATCAATAAACGCACCAAAGTCAGTAATATTTTTAACAATACCCTCTAGAACCATTCCTTGTTCCATTTCTTCTATAACTTTTTTGCGTTTTTCTTTTAAATCAGTAGCAAGTAGTTCTTTTCTTGATAAGACGACATTCTTTCTTAATTCATTTATTTTAACAATTTTAAATTCAAACTCTTTTCCAAGATATTCATCAAAGTCAGTAACAGGTTTAATATCAATTTGAGAGCCTGGTAAAAAAGCTTGAATAACATCTAAGTCCACTACCATACCGCCTTTAATTCTTCGTACTATAGTACCATTAATAGTTTCTTCATTATCATGAGCTTCTTTGATTGAATTCCACCTTTTAATAAAATCTGCCTTCTCTTTTGACAATAATAAATTACCTTTAGTATCTTCAAATTTTTCAACGACGACTTCTAGTTCCTTACCTATAATAGGTGGATTTTTAAATTCAGATAAAGGAACAATCCCTTCAGTTTTAAAGCCAATATCTATAAATACATCTCTATCTGACACATTTACAACATTTCCATTAACAATATTATTTTTTCTAACATTTACAACCAAATCTTCATTTAAAATAAATTTTTCTTCGACATTAGTATCTATAAGATCTTCTTCATTAACTTGTCTAATTTCTAATATATCAGAAGACAGGTAATCTACAATATCTTTAGCTTCTGCTTTTGTTTCATCATTAGAATCTTCTGAAACTACTGCTTCTTCTTGAGCATCTACTTCCTCTGAAAC
>CEVN01033297.1_pt1 | contig 33040 bp, 30 predicted proteins | sample 427041 | NCBI WGS metagenome assembly CEVN01 (sample SAMEA2623463, study PRJEB7988) | marine metagenome | biome: marine biome (ENVO:00000447); feature: surface water layer (ENVO:00002042); material: "saline water (ENVO:00002010), including plankton (ENVO:xxxxxxxx)" | depth 5 m
GTCAATTAGTCTTCAAAAGCCATTGTTGCTTGAAGGTATTGGTATGGCAGAAGATAATACTCTCAATAATGATTTCGATGCATTTGAATTAATGATAGGTTATAGATATACACTAGATTACGTCATACCTTGGCTATATTTTTAATGAGAAAAAATTTTTTAATCATTTTTTTACTATTTATTAATTGCGTGTCTAATAGCTCTCAAAAACTCTCATGCGAAGATAATGGCAAGATAGATTTCCTATATATAAATATTCCTTGTGAAGAATGTGTTACTACAATTAATAGTTTTTTTGAAAATGATAGAAATATTTTTAGTTATGATATGATTAGAAATAAAGGAAGTCATGTCATCATTAATTATTGTTATAATTACAAAAAAACTTCTCCTTCTAAAATAGAAAAAAGTTTAACTGATAACAGTTTTGCTATTAACAAGACATTAACAGGGGCTCAAAAAGCTAAATTGAATGACCTATGTTGTATGGTTAAATAAAGTTACACGCTGTAACGAAATAACTCTTTGCTATCTTACTAAATAATTGATAGCTTCTTTAAGTTTATATCAATAACCATACTCTATGGAGAAAACAATGCTTAATTTCATTAGATTCAACTTACTAGTATTAACAATTTGCTTAGCGCAAGTTTCGACACCTTCTACACCTAAAAGTTTTTACATAGACGAAAATATCTCATTATCTACTGTCACTTTGCCATCATTTGACGTTGATCAATTCTTAATTGAAGACGATAACGAAATGAGGTCAGGTGATACAAAGCCCTACAGATTTGCAAATCCAATATCCGTTAATTTAAATATGAATAATGCTGGGATATGGACTGAATTGGAAGATGGATCAATGGTTTGGATGCTTGAGATTGAATCGGTAGGTGCTTTTTCTTTGAATATTATTTATGATATTTTTGATATTCCAGATGGTGCAGAGTTTTTTGTTTATTCAGATGACATGGAAATGGTTTTAGGAGCATTCACTAGCTTTAATCATAAACCCCATGGAGGGTTTTCTACTGCACCAGTTAAGGGTGATAAAATTATTTTAGAATATAACCAACCTTCTAATGCAAGCTTTGATGGAAATATAAGCATTAGCACCATTGCTCACGATTATCGCAATGTTTTTTTCAACGAAGAAAGAGGCTATGGTGACTCTGGTAGTTGTAATAATAATGTTGCGTGTAGCGTTGGAGATGATTGGCGAGACGAAATAAGATCTGTTGCAATGATTTTGACATCAGGAGGTTCACGTTTGTGTACGGGTTCTTTAATTAATAATGCAACTCAGGATTTAAGTCCTTATTTTTTAACTGCCAATCATTGCTTAGGAGGGAATAATTCATGGATTTTTATGTTTAACTACGAAAGTCCTCAATGCTCAAACCAAAATGGTCCCACGAATATGACTGTTTCAGGTTCATCATTATTAGCAAGCAGCTCTACATCAGATGTTGCGCTATTACTTTTAAATGAGACGCCTCCTCAAGATTACAATGTTCATTATGCTGGTTGGGATGTCTCTGGATCAACCCCAAGCATACCCGTTGGAATTCACCATCCATCTGGTGATATTAAAAAAATATCCTTCGACTACGATAATGCATCAAATAGTGGAAATTACTGGGATGTGGATAGTTGGGATGATGGAACAACTGAGCCCGGCTCATCTGGCTCTCCATTATTTGATGGCCAAACCCATAGAATTATAGGTCAATTATATGGAGGAGTTGCCTCGTGTACCAATTTTGGATATGACACTTATGGAAAAACATCTGTATCATGGAATTTAGGATTAAGCGATTATCTTGACCCAAATAATACTGGACTTTCATATATAGATGGTATAGATGCTATAGATTTACCAGACCCTGAGCTGAGCTTATCTAATATCAATCTTAATTTTGAGCTTGAAAATGATGAGTCTGACTTGTCATCAATCACTATTTCTAATACTGGTGAAGATGAATCTGTTCTATTCTATTCTCTCAGTATTCGTAGCTTTGAGAATCCAATGGGTGGCCCTGATAATATTAATAATTTTTGGAGCGATTCAAATAATGAAAGCAATCTGGAAAGTGAGTGGATTGATATTTCAGATGTTGGAACTTTATATGAATTTGACAACAATGATGAATCAGGAGAAGTTATTAATATCGGGTTTGATTTCCCATTCTATGGTCAAAATAGAGATCAATTGTTTATTAATCCAAATGGATGGATTGGATTTGGAGACGATAGTAATGCATGGGATAACACATCGATACCCTCTAATTCTGCACCTAGGTCTGCTATATTTGGGTTTTGGGATGATTTAAATCCTATTAATAATAATTGCAACTCTTGCTCTGGTGAGGTTCTCTATCACTCTAATGATGATAGAATGGTGGTTTGGTTTAATGATGTGGCTCATTGGCCAACAAATTTTGAAAATAGTTTCTATGATTTTCAGATAGTTATCTTCAAAACAGGAGAAATAAAATTTAACTATAATAATATGGTAGGTATTAGTAATTCAGCAACGATAGGAATTCAAAATGATTCTGGCAATTCAGGCCTCCAAATGTCTTATAATACTGAATATGTTGAAAATGAGTTAACAACCTTTGTAAAGAAAAATCCTACATGGGCTGGGATAAATCAGTTAGAAAACTTTGACGTTAGTGGTGAATTATTAGAAGGCAGCTCTGTTAATTTTAACATTATTGTTGAAAATAATGAACTTACAGAGGGTAATTATAGTGCAAATTTAAATATTTCATCTAATGCAAGTACAGAGGTATCATTCCCTATTTTATTAATGAGCTCTTCAAGCAATATTACAGGAGATATTAACGGAGATTCTCTTGTTAATGTTATTGATGTTGTTCAGCTTGTCAGTATTGCTCTAGGTGAGTCTAGTGAAACTTCATCTGCAGATCTTAATGATGATGGAGTTATTAATGTACTTGATGTGATTTTCTTGGTTAATATTGTTTTAGCAGAATAGAAATAATTTAATTATTCATTCATTTAGTTTAACTTAGGTTATGAAAGTTTTAATTATTCACGGACCCAATATGAACCTTTTAGGAAAATACTCTGATAAAAAGGTTACTCTAGATAAGTTAAATAGATCTATTCGGCGTCATTCCCAAAAAATAAATTTAAATGTCAAAATATATCAAACGCATGACCAAAAAAAGTTTTTATCCTTGTTGCATTCTAACCGAAATAAAGTTGATGGTTTTATAATCAATCTAGGTGCATGGCATCCCATAGCCTATGTATTTAGAGAAACATTACACATTCTAAATCTTCCTTATTATATCGTTGAGCACTTGTCCGATCATATTGAGGACCACAATGCACTTCTTGAATTATCTGTTTTTGATTCAAAATATATAATTAAAAATGAAGATGTTGAAAATGCATATTTAGATGCTCTAAATAAAATTTCATCGAAGTAAAAGAAGTTACAAGCTGTAATACTAATATAAAGTATTATATTAATAATTTTGATATCATGACAAACTTAGTAAAAATATTATTATTTAGTGTGATCATTCAATTTGTTTTTTCAAATGAAAAAATTTATAGACAGAACACCTTATTGTTTTCAATATACAAAGAAGTTACTCCTTTTGTAATTGATAAAGATTATAAACAAACAAATGATTTAGATTTTAATAAATTTATTACTGATAATGATATTGAAATAATTGAGCCGTGGTTGAAATCTGCTACAGAAAAAGATTTTGATGGTGATATTTATTTAAATAGAATTTATCGAATTACGATTAGTGATACATCTGTAAAATATTTAGATAATATCATTCATGATTTAAAAAATCTTCAAATTGTTCAATATGTTGAGCGTGAAAATTTGCACAAAACTTATTATACTCCAAATGATAGTCAATATGGCCAACAATGGTTTTTATCAGACATTAATTCAAATGATGCTTGGGACTTCTGGAATATTAATGGAGGAGAAATACCTGGAAATAGGCAAGTAGTTCTTGCTTCTGTTGATACTGGAGTTAATTGGAAACATCCTGATTTAGTAGCAAATATTTATCAAAATTTAGGTGAAGATGCTAACGGAAATGGACAAACAATTATTTACTCTGGGGGACAATGGATTCTTGATCCTGGAGATTTAAACGGAATTGATGATGATAACTGGGACAACAATGCCTCAACATATATTGATGATTTAGTAGGATGGGAAGTTAGTGGGGGAACATATGGTGATAACGATCCTAATCCCCCAGGTGGCTGGGGTTGGTCCCATGGAACACATGTTGCTGGTCTGCTATCCGCAACCACTAATAATAATACTGGAATCGCTTCTACAGCATTTAACTGTAGCATACTTCCTGTAAAATGTACGGCAGATAATGAGGATAACTCATATATCTCAAACGGTTATGAAGGTATTTTTTATGCTGCACAAGCAGGTTATAACGCTGAGGGATTTGTAATTATTAATTGTAGCTGGGGCGGCCTAGGGTCAAATATTTTTGAGCAAGCCAACATTAATACTATTCATAATAATTATAATGCTGTAATCGTAGCTGCTGCTGGAAATGATTTCATGGATTCTGCTCACTACCCATCTAGCTACGATAACGTAATCTCAATTACAGCTCTTGGTTCCAATGGAGCTTATAACAATTGGGCAACATACCATGAATCAGTTGATCTAGGTGCACCTGGGGAAAGCATCAGGAGCACTACTGTTAGTAGTTATCAATCGTGGGATGGAACCTCTATGGCCTCACCTGTTGCAGCTAGTTGTGCAGGACTTTTAAAATCTTTTAATATGGACTGGGACAATGAAAAAATTGAAACAATGATTTTAGCAACAGCTGACCCCGTAATATATTCTGTTAATCCCGAATCTTTTCTTGAAGGAAAACTTGGGCGAGGTAAAATTGATATGCTAAAAGCAATTTCAACTCCATTATTTCCAAAGCTAGAACTAGCTGGAGAAGATATTACTATTATAAATGACAATGACGGGCAAATCAATATTGGAGAAAGTTTAGAATATAGAGTTATAATATTAAATGACCCAGAATGGGGCGAAGCCATCAATCCCATCTTAACCCTTTCAACTGAATCAAATGGAATAAACTTTATTAATAATAATGCTAGTTTAGCGAATATCAGCCCTGGAGATGCCTCAATTAATGATGTTAATCCAATAATTATTGAGTTTACTGATAGTGCGCCAACAGGAGATGTGACTTTTAAAGCAAATATATTATCTAATCAAGATGGTTACATTAATTATAGTGCATCAATTCCATTTACTCTCAATGTTAGTGAATTTGAAATAATCTATGGAGATGTTACAAATGACGGCGTTATAGATATCCTTGATGCAGTTAGTATTGTTAATATTGTTATGGGCAGCTTGGAGCCTTCAAGCTATCAACTAATTGCCTCAGATATTAATCAAGATAATAGTATCAATGTTCAAGATGTTATTCTTGCTGTAAATCTCATATTATCTAATTAGATTTTTATTATATTTTTTGATTTAGCTCAATTTTGATTATCCAATTAAAATTTATATTTTAAGATACTATGGGTAGGACTCTATACATATTTTTATTAACATGGTTTACTTTATTGCTTTCAAGTCATTCAAGTAGTTTTTTAAACATTGAATCACATACAGGCAACCAAACTAAATTGATTTTTGAATTTAACGAAAATCAATTTAATAGTTCTATTCCAAATCAACCGATAAGCTCTAAAGGCTTACCTTTGTACTCATATGTATTAGAAGTTCATCCAGAGTCAATTATTAATTTAGATTACGTTATAAAAAATATTGTTGAAATTGATTATAATTATATTAGCCAAATTGTTTTAGGAGATATAAGTAAAAATAATGAACAGGTTAAACCTATTTTTATTTCTAAAGAATTCCATAAAAATAATAAAAAGTATATCATACTGTCTGTATCACCTATTGATAGTAGTAAAAATATACTATATTCAAAAATTGAAATACGCCTTAAGCAATCAGCTTATTATCCCATCGAAATAATTGATAATAATGAAGCTGCAGAAATTTTATCTAGAAATATTAGCAACACCTTGAACCCAGTTCTATTAATAATTGCACCTGATGGTGAAAATATTTACAATTTGATGACTCCATTTATTAATTGGAAAAAACAGAAAGGTTACAGAGTTTTTTATTATACTCTCAATGATATAGGCTATACAAATTCTGAGATTAAATCTTTCATTCAATCGGCATATAATAATTGGGAATTTAGGCCAAATTATATTTGTATAATTGGAGATGCAGATGGTCCATATGCTGTTCCAACCTTTAATGAATCTTTATCAAATTATAATGGTGAAGGAGATCATCCTTATACACTTTTAGAGGGAAATGATGATATCTCTGACGTTGCAATCGGTAGGTTATCAATTCGATCATTATCTGATTTAGCAAATATATCTAATAAAATTCTTAATTATGAACAAAGTCCTTTGATCAATAATATAGATTGGTTTAAACGTGGTCTTTGTGTTGGTGATCCCTCTGTATCTGGTATGTCAACAATTATAACCAATCAAATTATAGCTGAATTAATGTTAGCGAATGATTTTAATGAAGTCATTGAAGTATATCAATTTCCATTTGTAAATCAGATAGAAAACGGAATCAATTCAGGCGTTTCATTTTATAACTATAGAGGCTTTGCAGGATCGAGTGGTTGGCAAAAAGATGATGCAGATAATTTAAACAATGGCTATATGCTTCCAGTTGTATCTATAATTACTTGTGATACCGGTTCTTTTTTAGAAGACGAAGAGTCTACAGCTGAAAATTTTTTAAGAGCAGGTTCAATTAGTATACCTAAAGGTGGAATTGCTGCAATTGGTATGGCAACTCAAGGAACCCATACAATGTTCAATAATTGCCTTGATTATGGACTATACCATGGAATTTTTGTTGAAAAAATATCAATATTAGGTGACGTGCTGAACTATGCAAAAAACAATCTATGGATTAATTATCCTGAAAATCCTAACAACTATGTTGAAATATTTTCACACTGGATAAATCTAATGGGCGACCCAACACTAAGCATATGGACAAATACCCCTGATAGTCTTTATTCTAACTTTACTCCAACAGTATCATTTGGACAAACATTTTTAGATGTTGAAGTAACTTCAAATAGTGAATTAATAAATGATGCTATGATAACTATTACAGATAATAATTATAATCTCATTTCATCATCGATAACTCAAAATGGCATGGCATCTCTGAATATTAGTTCTGCAAATCTTGGAACATATTATATAACAATAACTAAGCAAAATTACATACCCTTAATTAGTAGTTTTGAAATTGTTCAGGCTGAAAATTTTATCAATGTAAATAACTTTGAGGCTTTAGATCAAAATTTATCAAACGACATAAATCCATCTGACTATGTACAATTTAATTTTGCTATTGTTAATTATGGCTACAATAGTATAGCAAATTTGATTGGAGAAATTATATTTGATGATGAAGATGTTATAATTGAAAATAATACATTCAATATATCTAGTGCAATTGAAAGTGGTGCTGAATCTCAAATCATAAGTGTTGATGGTTTAATACAATCAAATGTTTTTAAAAAAGAAATTAATGGAATGATCAATATTAATACTGAAAATCAAAATTGGTCAATCCCTATTTCATTTATCATTAATGGGACAGAAATTATCCCAGAATTTTTAAACCTACCTAATCAATTAGAAATAGGGTCTGGATACCATGATATACTTCTACAGCTAAAAAATATTGGATACGATTCTAATCAAATGACTCTTGAATTAATGTCCAATAGTGAACTATTAAATATTAATAATTCTATAATTAATATTCCTGAAATAGGTAGTAATGAAACAATACAAATTGAAGAAGTTATTCAATTTGAAATTTCTGATAATTCATATCCAGGACTACAAATTCCAATAACTCTAAACTACTCAAATGATGGTGTCCCATTGCAATCTGTCATATATAAAATCGACCTAGGTCAGGTTAATGTTCACTCACCATTAGGGCCCGATCAATATGGATATTATATATATGATAACTCTGATATCATATATCATGATGCGCCTATTTATGATTGGATTGAAATTGACCCAGCTTTATCGGGGAATGGCACCATACTAATTAATCTTGATGATGATGGAGACAATCAAGATGATGTGACATTTGTTAATATCCCCTTTGATTTTCAATTCTATGGAGAAACCTACGAGCAAATTTCAATCTCCACTAATGGATGGATTCAGCCAGGACTAACTAATCAATCTAGTTTTAGAAATTGGAGAATACCTGGTGCTGGTGGTCCCAGCCCAATGATTGCAGCCTTTTGGGATGACCTGAGAACTGATAGTGGTAGGATATGTGTTGATTATGATGTAGAAAATAATTGGTATGTGATTGAATGGTCATCAGTTCGTAATGGATTTGATCTATCAGAAGAAACTTTTCAGGTTATTATTTATGATGAAAACTATTATCCTAGTATAACGGGTGATAATATTATCAAAATACAGTACAAAGTCTTTAATAATGTTAATGCTGGTCATTATGATCCATTCAATCAGTGGCATGGGAACTTTACATCAATTGGTATTGAAAATCATAATTCAAACATCGGATTAGAATATACTTGGAACAATGAATATCCAAATGCAGCATATGAGCTTGAAAATGAAAGTGCTATTTTAATTACTACAAATACCCCTGAATATTTATACTCAATAATTGGGGATGTTAATCTTGATCATTCAATAGATATTTTAGATATCGTGTTATTAATTCAAGCGATAATAAATAGTTTAGATAATATAGAAACAGAAATAGTCGGAGATGTTAATTTTGATGAAAGCTTAAATGTATTAGACATTGTTGCTATTGTGAATATTATACTTGAATCTAATTTATAATTAAAAATAATATCGATTTTTTATAAATCATTTATTTAAATCATTTTTAATTAAATCATAAACAGGCTGTTTGATTTGTTGGTCAAAATCAAAGCAAACACAAGTAATTAAAGCATCACTAATTACCTCATCCTTTGTATTAAACATAGTGGATTGAATATCGAAGCTCGTATTGCCCACTCTTGATACTTTTTGACCAATTAAGAAATCTGAAGGATGCAGAAGTTGTTTGTAATAATTAACGATAACTTTTGCTACAATTAATGATTTTCCATGAGGCTCCAGGCTCCATCTTTCAAAGAAAGCAATACGGGCATCTTCAAAATAAGATACAAACACTGCGTTATTGATATGCTGAAACGCATCTAAATCTTTCCACCTTGTTTTAGTTCGGTGGTGAAATGTATAGTCTGAGGGCAATACTTTAGACATGATTTTCTCCTAATATTTATAATGTATCTAAAATTTGATTGACAAGCAAGATAATATCAACAACATTAAGAGAGCTGTCATCATTTAAGTCAGAACATATGAACTGATTGTTGCTAGGCTCTTCTGTTCCCAAAACAAAATTAACCAATAAAACAACATCAATAATATTTAACTCTCCATCTAAGCTAATATCACAAAAATCAGACTGACTGCCCGGCATTACAATAAAATCAATCCATGATGCATCTTGACCAGATGACACCCCTTGATCTTTGATAAATGTCCACTTTAGATTATGTTCTCCTGATGATAGTGGAAACGTAGAAAGTGACCAGTCAATCTCACCCGCCCATTTTTCTTGCTCCACTCCATCAATGTAAAAAGCTAAGTAATCGTAGTAATTGCCTGTTTGAGAACCTACATTTTCACACGAAACTTTTTTATAAAATGAAACTTCAGAAGGATCTGTAGTAAGTATATTTAAACTAATTTCTGAAATCTGATTATTTCCAATACTGCCTGATTGTGCACTGTATAATCCTTCAACTGCAGTATCTGAAATCAGCCAATTAGCATCACCACCAAACTGCCAATTATAATTATCAAATGATTGTGATTCAAAATTCTCAATATTGGAAAATGACAAGCTCTCATCAACAGCTAATTCAATGTTTAAGGTGATAGCAGATTCATTTACATTGATAGTTTGACTTTGAGATTCATAGCCAATTGAATTAAATGTAATCTCATATGTTCCAGGGGTTAATAGTCTATAATAGTCACCATTTTCAATGTCATTTGAAATTATATTCTCATTACCCTCAATAATGATTGAGCATGGAACAGGTAATCCAGAATCAGCATCAACTACCAATCCTTTAACACTTGGACCATGAACTCTTTCAATATATGATATCATTGCTTCTTTATTTTCATCCCATAATCCTGGTAAAAGATTTTGATTAGGCCATTTAACTTCATTTTGCTCAAGAGTAACGTCAAAAGCTTTGGTCCATACATAGCTCCAATCTTGTAGCCCTCCAAAAAGAGCATACCACTGAGCTCCATTTGTAATACCTTGACCGAAGGGACTTTCAGAATACATATCTTGATGATTTTCAGAATATGTTAACGCCAAATCAATAAATAAATCATCATCTGGACATGCTGAATATGTCCCTGAATTTGGTCCATCAAATGGATAATTTACAACGAGTGCACCTGTATGCATATTCGCGGATAATATAAAGTTATGTTGTTCAGACCATTGCATAACAGACCGGGTTTCTGGTTGTCTTCCATTTACAGAATTATTAGGGTCTTGAAACTGATCTGGAAAATCTCTATTTAAATCAACATCATTCGCATTATTTCTTTGTCCTAGTTCAAAGCCGTCTGGGTTCATTGATGGCATTATATGGATTGAGGTGTTATTAATTAAATTTGTTGCTCTTTCACTAACTCCATAATTCGAACATAGCCAATCAATTAGATATACTGACATTTCCCGGCCGACAGTTTCATCTCCATGCATATTTGCAATGTATCTAAATTCTGGCTCAACCTCATTTACTCCAGGATTATCCGATATTTCAATTACCCAAAGTTCACGCCCCTGCACACTTTGTCCTATACTAATTAAATTCGTAATTGATGGGTAAGTATTTGAAACATTAATTAGAAATTCAGTGAGCTCATTATAATCATGATAATCTCGCATTGGATTATCTGAATCTCGTGTTTCTTCTAAAAGCTCTAAATAATACTGTCTTGCCTTATTCTCAATTTTCTTGATATTTATACCATCATTTATGATTGTATAATATTGAGATTCAGTGGCTAAAATATGAACCTCATTACCATTATGATAGTGATCTATAATTGCACCTGCTTGGGTAATGCGGTCTAAGTCTTTTGTGGATTTTAAAATAATTGAATATGTATCATAGCTGGTAGCTGAAAAAAGAAAAACAATAAAAATAATATTTAGAAGAATCCTAATCATTAATACCTATAAAATCATAATTTAGTTCTTTAAGCACTGATTTAATTTTTGATAGATTAAAATTATCTGAATCAATAATAACTTCGTCTGTATTATGATTAGCAATAATTTTTTTTGAACCATTAAGAGACATCAGTGCTTTTATAACATTAGATTCACAGTGACTGCACGTCATGCCCTTAACTTTTAATGAAATTGATTCAGATGTTTTTTCGATAGTTTTTTTCCCAATTAAGGCCACAAACAAAATGCCAATTAAAGAAAATATATAAATAAGAGAAATTAAGCTGATACCATGGTCATGATGATGTGGCTTTGCAGCAAACTGAAGGCTCATTAAATCTGCTATGATGCCACCAATAAAACCAAATGCAATAACGGTACCTATATAAATTAATGTGCTTTTTCTACCAACAATTTTTAAGGTAGTGGTTATGGTGCTAATATTCGTAGCTGGACCAGCAATTAATAATGCAACTGCTGCACCTGGCGAACCCAATGATGTTGCAATTACATATGCTAGAGGTACTGATGCTGTTGCACAAATATACATGGGGATTGAAAAAGACATCGCGATTAATATCTTTATAATCGTGCCTCCAAAATTATTAGGTATTACAGCAATAGCAGACTGTATACTTTCAAAATTTGCTAAAAATGCGATGACCCCAGATAAAACAATTCCAACAATTAATGGTTCAGCGATGTCTTTGGGAAGCGTTTTAAATCCATAATTGAATCCTTTTAAAATGATGTTTTTTTCATCATCACAACACTCATCTGCACATGACGTTCTTTTCTTTTCTTCTTTATCTTTATCATATATATCTGATAAACTGCCCGCAACTAATCCAGATAATAGCGCTACTATTAACTTAAAAATCAATATTGGAACACCTAAAACACCATACGTGGCTAAAATGCTATCAATCCCTGTTTGTGGTGTTGCTACCAAAAAAGATATAATCGAGCCTTTACTTGCACCATGTCTTTTTAACGATGCCGAAACAGGAATGACTCCGCACGAACATAGTGGCAATGGTATGCCATATAAAACAGCCTTTAGATTCGATAAAAAACCTTGCCTTCCAATTTGTGATTCAATTTTTTCTTGTGAAACTAAAACGGATAACAGCCCCGCAAAAGCAAAACCAAGTAGGAGATATGGAGACATTTCTACTAGAAGAGTAACGATAGCATATGAAAAGTCTATTAGGTAATTCATAATCTATAAATCCTTATTATCAATTGCTAAATTAGCCAATAAATCAGCTCTTTCATTTAATTCGTGGCCAGAATGTCCCTTAATCCATTCCCATGTTACTTTATGCTTTCTGCATTCTTGATCAAGTAAAATCCATAAATCTTTATTTTTAACTGATTTTTTATTAGCCGTCTTCCATCCATTTTTTTTCCAATTATGAATCCAGGTAGTTATACCATTTTTTACATATTTAGAATCGGTAGTTAATATCACATCGCAGGTCTTTTTTAAGGCTTGTAACGATTTAATAACCGCTGTTAGCTCCATAATATTGTTTGTGGTTTTTTCACTATAACCGCTGATTTCTTTTTCATGATTATTAGATTGAAGAATCGCTCCCCAGCCACCCTCACCCGGGTTTCCTCGACACGCTCCGTCAGTAAAAATATAAACTTTATTATTCATTCTTATTATCAATTTACCCTATAAAAACTTTAAAGGATAGATGTTTTAGAATATTAAGGGTAGCCCTTAATTTAGAATAACGCCAATTAATAGAACGATATCAAGAACGTTTAAAACATTATCAGTATTTATGTCTCCAGCAAGTATTTGGCTATCGTTTAATGAGTTCGGATTAAGAACTCCGTTGACCAATAGCACTGCATCTAGAACATCTATAACTTGGTCCTGATTTAGGTCTCCTGATAATATTTGGGTGAGCTCTACACTCAAACAATCTCCGACTACAACTGGAATTGGGCTAGCTGATGGATTTGAAAAAACAGCACTTTCTAAACATAGCTCTATATCATTCGTATTTATTGTTTCAAAATCTATAGAAACTAGTGGCCCCGATCCTGGGTCTATAGTATTTCCTAAAAGAGAAAAAGCTAAAATCTGACCCTCTTCCGAACTCGATAAGGTAAATCCTGAATCAGCCAAATCATTTACTCCTGTTATATTTATGTAGTTAGGTGAGTCACTAACTACAAACTGAAATCCTGCAACTGCAGTTTCGTTTGTCATGTAAACATTGATAGTTCCACCTTCAGAGTATATATCTACTGATTCTATGCTAAGAGATACAATCCCTGGACTGTAAATTGAGAAGTTTGAATTGCTTTGATCGTAAAGAGTAGATTGTGCAATATTTGTAATCTTAATTTTATAATCATCACCATCTTCTAAACTAGGAGAAATGTTCCAAAAATAACTTCCATCACTTTCAGTTGAAGATACAATAGTTGAAACAAAAACTCCTGATTTATATAGCTTTATAGAAATGTTGTCATCGAAGTTATCATTCCATGTTATTTCATAGCTACCAGAATCTAATGTCTCTCCACCATTTGGAGATAGCAGAGTTATTTCAGGCGGATCTTCGCCACCACCCTCGCCATTATATGTGCCTGTAACAGAAACATAACCGGTACCACTAGGGTCAAGCCAATCACTTAAGCGAGTTGAACTTGTTCCACCTCCTGTCCATGAGGTATTCATTTTACCATAGTAATCAGTACCGCTTCCACATTCTCCACTTCCACCGTGAAGCTGACCAACTATTAATTTTTCATCATCGAACAATGGGGAGCCAGAAGACCCTCCTTCTGTTCCACCTTCATCCCAATTTAATCTCCAATGCGTATTAGATGTATACCAACCATCGCTGAAAGCATTATCATTATCATAATTAATTTTTTTAGGGTCTCCACCTGGATGATGAATACCTGCAGAAAGTTGAGGAGGTGAGCTCGAACGATTCCAACCTGCATAGTATCCATTAAATGATGCAGCTGGAGTATAATCCATTTCAAGTAGTGCAAAATCTGAATAATAATAACTTGACCTTAAAGTAGAGCCTGTCCTGCTGTAACTATAGCTTCCATTTGAGCCCGAACAACTACTTGATTGGTGTTTAAAGTAAAAAGAAAACCAATTGTGCTCTCCTGGTGTTTCAGGGTCGACACAATGATAAGCAGTCAAAACATACGGGGTTAGATCAAAACTTGTATTATTAATTAAAGCTGCAGAACAAATATATCCGTTCATATCTAAAAATATAACAGAATTTATTTGATCTTCAAACTCACCATTGTCGCATGCAACGTTTACGCCACAGTTTCTTTCTTGATCTGATGGGTAAAACCCAAGTATATCCTTGTAAGCGTGATAAACAGTAGAAATATTGAGTAATGCATTTTCAATAGTATTAGCTGGCTCAAAATACTCAATTGTTATAACATCTCCTTGCAAAAGACGATGACTGAACTCTTGATCTTCGTGATTAATACTAGAATCATATAACTCATCAACCATATAATCAGTATATATTGCCAAAGTTGATCCTTGGGGCAAATAAAATTGGTTAAAATATAGTTTCATTCCAATAGCATTATCTGAACCTATTCTAAGCCTCCAAACTTTGTCACCATTGTCTAGTTGCTCAACATGTCCCTGTTCAAATAAATTTATATCTACATCAAATCCGTACGCATATCGCTCTGGGTTACCCGGTTGCCTATTCGAATCTTCTTCAAATAAAATGTTAGTATCAATACTTGGCATCGCTATCTGACTTGCTGATAAGACAAAAGTAAACATCGTAATTAATAAAACAAAAAAATGGTGCATTTTTACTCCTTTAAGTATCTTTTGTCAATATATTACTAGATTGTAATTTATGAAAATAAAAAAATGTGAAGAAATGTTACAAATCACAAGTAGAGCTAAATAGAAAGATTTAATTTTTTAGTTCGTTTAAATAATATTGAACAATTTTTCGATGACAATCAAATGCCAAACTTGGTAGCTTGTCTATACCAAAAAAATTTAACTCAGACACATCATCTCCAGCACACATCAATCTCAAATCTTCCTCCAAATTAACCACTACGCCAATCAAGAGTACATCGCCAAATATACTTCCATAGTGAGAACAGGTCCCTAATATTTTTTTAAATTTACCATTGAGGTTAGTTTCTTCTTTCAATTCACGTATTGCTGCCTCCTCAAGTGTTTCATTTAATTCCATAAAACCGCCAGGAAGTCCCCATTCTCCTTTTCCCGGTCTAAATGCTCTTCTTCCTAATAAAATCGAATCACCTTTTGGACAGATTAAAGTTGCAGTTGGCTTCGGGTTCTCATAGTGGATGGTTTTGCAATTCGGACAATGATATCGATGATTACCATCAATGTAACTATTTTTATTTTTTAGCCCACAATTTGAACAATATTCTAGATATGCCATCTTTTATTTTATTTCATTTAAGTAAGTAATACAATTGGAATTAATAAATAAAATATTTAAAATTACAATAAGCTCAGAAGGGAGATTTTTAAAATGTTTAAAAAAATTAGATTAAACCGAATATTATTTATGCTTTTGTTATTTGCAATCGCTACAGGATGGGGCTCTAGAAATGCTACAACAATGGAGTACAGATCCGCAAAAACAGCAGCACGATCTGAACGCGATTTAAATAGAGCTGAAGAGTTTGCATTGAAAGCACTAGATATGAAGGAACATGCAAATGATGCATCTGTTGCTTTTTTCCTAGCAACAGAAGTCTATAAACCACAAAAAATGTGGAAAGAAATGAATGAAATGCTTGATTTAGCATTAAAAATTAATCCCGATCAAAAACTGAAGGGTTTCAGTGCCTTGAAATCAAGAAAAAAAGAAGTTGTTAAGGATGCGATTGAAATGTATAAAGAAGAACTTTGGGTCAATATCTTTAATAGTGGGTTTTCTAAATATGATCGTGGAAAATTTGAACTTGCTTTAGAAGATTTCATTCTTGCGAGTACCATCTTAAATAAAATTGAAAACTATCTGGCCATTGCAGATATATATCTAATAATAAATAATCCAGATAAAGCAATTGAGAATCTTAATATTGCGTCTAAGATGGACCCTAACAATTATGATGTGTCAATATCTCTTGCCAATCACTATTATTCTCAATCTAATTTTGAAGAAGCTATGAATTTTTATAATAAAGCTCTTAATGGAACTACAGATGCAGAAAAGAAAAATAATGTTCTTCGAATGATGTTAGAATTAAGCTTCGATTTAAAGAATTATGAAAAAGCTATTGAAATTAAAGAAGAGATTGAGATGGCGTTTCAAGATGATGCAGATTTCATGTACAATGTTGGAGCATTGTATCAAAATTTAGCTCGTAACCTTTATTATGAAGCTATCGATAAGTTTAATGAACATAGAAATTCATCTGGATCTAATGATGAACTAGTAGAAATTTATCATATTTTTACAGACTCACTTGATGCTGCTGAAGAAGCCATAGAGAGTTTTGAGATAACTGAAAGTATTTCTTCAGAGTATATTACTAATCAAGTTTCTGACCTAGAAGAACTAGTTGGCTATATTGAAATAAATATCGAATTAATTGAAGATAAAGCTTATGAAGAAGGTTTTGACTACCTTCTTTTTGACTAGTATAATTTCTTTCTCTTCATAATATATTCACTTAAGGCAATATCTAAAGACTGGTTTGTCGTAATGTTTACGTAATCAATCTTCTTTTTAAAGCAATTTTTCTTATAGAAGTCTATAAATTTAGATATTTTCTTTTTATAAATTTTGTTCAGTTGTCTAGTGTCAGCAATAATTGTATTTTTATTTTCTAAATCAACAAATTTAACCCTATCATTAAAGTCTAAATTAATTTCTTGATTGTCAAGAATATGAAAAACAATCACTTCATGTCCTTTATAAAGTAAATGTTTTAAACTTGTTAAAATTTTATGTTCATCATCCAGCAAATCAGATATAACAATTACTAAACCTTTCTTATGAGTTTTATCTGCACATTCGTGAATAGCTTGAGCGATATTGGTTTTATTAGCTGCCTCTAATTTTTCAATTTCACTAAGTATGGTGCTTAAATGTCCCTTTGTTGATTTTGGTTGGATAATCTTTTTTACATTAGAATCAAATGCATAAAACCCTACTGCATCTTGGTTTTTTATGAGCATATAGCTTAAAGAGGCTCCTAAGATTTTTGCATATTCTAATTTATTACTATTATTAGAGCCATATGACATGGATTGACTGCAATCAATCAATAGATGAGCTTTAAGATTAGTTTCCTCTTCGTATCGTTTAACAAAAAAACGATCTGTTTTACCCCAAAGTTTCCAATCAATATGTCGAACCTCATCACCTAATCCATATGGACGATGATCTGAAAACTCTACAGAAAATCCATGATAAGGACTTCTGTGCAAGCCTACAATAAATCCCTCTACAACTTTTTTTGCCTTAATATGAAGATTTTCTAGATTTGATAGAGATTCATTTGAAAGTAAATTGCTAGACTTCATCCTAACTTACAAGCAATTCGTCTATAATTGTATCTTTTGTTTTGCCTTCTGCCTCAGCATTAAAGTTGGGCACAATCCGATGTCTTAACACTGGCTTTAAAATATCTTTAACATCGCTTATGTCAGGTGTCGTTTTTTCAGACATGAGCGCTTTAGCTTTAGCTGCAAGAATAAGGTGCGTACTTGCTCTTGGTCCTGCGCCCCAATCAAGCCATTTATTTTTTTTATCTTTAACTCGTGTTTTTTTAATAAAATCAACAGCATATTCGATAACGTTATCTGCAACTGGAACATTTTCAACCAATTTTTGATATTCAATTAGTTCGTTTGCAGAAATTACTGGCTTAATAGTTTCAGGGTCTTGTTGATTTTGATTTTTAACAATAGATAGCTCTTCATCTCTGGATGGATAATCAATAATAAGATTAAACATAAAGCGATCAAGCTGAGCTTCTGGAAGTGGATAAGTTCCTTCTTGCTCTATAGGGTTCTGAGTAGCTAGAACAAAAAATGGACGATCCAAATCATATGTTTTACCTCCCGCTGTTATTTTTTTTTCTTGCATTGCCTGTAAAAGAGCAGACTGAGTTTTGGGTGGAGTTCTATTTATCTCATCGGCTAAAACAATATTTGAAAATAATGGACCTTTGTGAAATGAAAAGGTTCTATCTCCCGTCTCTTTGTTCTGATTAATTAGTTCTGTGCCAGTTATATCAGATGGCATTAAATCTGGGGTAAATTGAATTCTATTGAACTTTAAATCTAGGCCATTAGAAAGGCATTTAATAAGAAGGGTCTTTGCAAGCCCAGGAACACCTTCAAGCAGAACATGGCCTTTACATAAAAGGGCAATAAACATGTGTTCTATAATTTTATCTTGACCAACAATTACTTTTGATAATTCTTGAAACAACTTTTCTCTACTATCTTTTAATTTTGTTAAAATTTCCATTTATACCTCTTTAAAATAGATTTAAATCTAGCGTTGAATGTTTGGTTTATCAAATAATTTTAATCTTAAATTAGATACAAATAATTGTAAACTTAGTTCCAATATAGATGAATAGTAAAAAAGATATAAGCAAAACAGTAATTAAAGGAATGAATTTAAGTCAAATCACAAAATGGTGTGAAGATTTAAATCAATCCTCTTTTCGTGCAAGTCAAATCTATCAATGGATGTATAAACATGGTGTAGCAAATGCTGGATCTATGAACAATATATCAAAAGAACTAAAAAATATTATTGATAATCAGTGTACTTTAAATACTTTAGAAATTGAAAAAATTGATAAATCTTCAGTTGAAAAAACTCAAAAGATTTTATTTAAAACTCACGATGGCCATTTTATAGAATCTGTAAGTATGGTTGAAAAAGATAGACATACAATCTGTATATCATCTCAAATTGGTTGTAATGTCGATTGTGATTTTTGTGCAACAGCATCTATGGGTCTTATACGTAATCTTATGGCTGGAGAAATTATTGACCAAGCAATCGCGATAAGAAGTATGGTAAAAGAGCCTATTACCAATGTTGTTTTTATGGGTATGGGTGAGCCGTTTTTAAATTATGAAAGAGTTATTAACGCTGCAGATATATTACATGATCATAATGGATTTGGATTGGGTGCAAAAAGAATTACAATTTCTACATCTGGAATTGTTCCCATGATTGATCGATTTGTAAAAGAAAAACATAAATACAAGCTTGCTATTTCTTTAAATGCCACTGATGACAATACTCGAAAAAAGATTATGCCAATTAATAGACGTTGGCCTATTAATGATCTTATTAAATCAGCATCGCGATTTGCAGCTCGCAAGAATCATAATGTAATGTTTGAATATGTTTTACTTAAGGGTATTAACGATACCAATCAGGATGCCATAAGATTGGCAAAGCTGATTAGGGGAATTGATTGTAAGGTAAATATAATTCCTTACAATGAAACTGATGGTAAGTATAAAAGACCCAACGATGAGAAAATTGAAAAATTTTTAGAAGTTCTTAATAAACACCGATCGGGCTTTAGAATACTTGTTCGCTGGAGTAAGGGGCAAGATATAGATGCTGCATGTGGTCAACTTGCGGTAAAAAATTAATGAAACAAGCAATTCAATATATAAGAAAACATTCTAATATTAATCCAAAAATTGGGATTGTGCTTGGCTCTGGACTTGATATGTTTTGTGATAAACTTATAGATAAGACTCATATTTCATATAATGATATACCTGGATTTAGAAAAACATCCATAAAAGGACATAAGGGGGAATTCGTAATAGGTAATATTCATAGTCATTCGATAATATGTGCTAATGGCAGATTTCACTACTATGAAGGGCATGAATATACTGATGTAGCAATTATTGTAGATTTATTTAAAGAAATAGGGTGTACGCATGTTATTATGACAAATTCATCAGGATGTGTTGAAAGTTCGTGGGAAGTGGGAGATTTAATGCTTATAAATGGCCATCTAGACTATTCATTTATGTCTTCAAGTGAAAATCCTAAAGTAATTCAGGATAGTCGTTATGATTTAATGTTAATTAATCAAGTAGAAAGCTTAGCAAAGCTTAAAAATATAACTTTGAGGAAGGGGGTTTATACCTGGACTACGGGGCCTACATATGAGACTCCTTCTGAAATTTTAGATATCAAAAATATTGGAGGCCACGCAGTGGGGATGTCTGGGCTTCCTGAAATTGAGCGTATTCATGAACTTGGCATGAAAATGATTGGATTGTGCTGCCTTACTAATTACGCATCTGGAATTAGTAAGTCTGAATTAACCCATGATGAAGTGGTGGATACTGCAAAAACCTACCAGCAAAACTTCTTAAAGTTGCTTGATACTATTATTGAAAATTTATTATTTAATTAATATCATTTTCTATTTCAGCATGCCCTGAAATCCACACATTGTCCCATTCATTATCAAAATCAATTTGAAGTTTTCCTCCAATAACATGTACATGAACTGGAGACTCTACTTGTTTTGTTTTTGATAAATGGTATACACAGGCTACTGATCCAGAACCACATGACATCATTAAATCTTCAATACCTTTTTCATACGTCTTAACAATAATTTCATGGGAATTAAGAACTTCATAAAAGTTTACGTTTATTCCTCGAGGTTCAAACTCTTTATCATGACGAATTTTAGAACCCAAATCTTTAACTGTTTTATCATCAATATTTTTGTACTCTACTACAAAATGAGTTGCTCCGGAGTCTACGTGAAAACCAGATACTTCTAATAATTCAATTTTTTTGGAGCAATACTTGGGTGTTGACATTTTAAGCTTTACATTATTAGCACCAATAATTTCAACTTCATGCTGACCGTCTCCGGCTTCAATTGTCATCTTCTCAGAAGTTACAATGTTTTTTTCATACATATATAAAGCTGCACATCTAGCTCCGTTTGCACACATGCTCTCCCATGTTCCATCATTATTATAGTAATCCATTTTGAAATCAGAAGAGTGTGAATCAGATAAAACTAATACTCCATCGATACGATTTGAATTGCTTGACTTTACTATTTCAATAATATTATTCTGGTTGTGAATCGAACTATCATTAGAATAAATTATTAAAAAATGGTTCTGGGTTCCATTTGCTTTAGAGATATTTAATTTCATTTTTTATTAGTACTACATTCAATCCCGTTTATTTCAACACACTCAGGTTTATCTTGAATTCTCATGCCTAAGGTAAAAATTGTTAACAATATTAACATTGATGATGCCCTTAAAATATTAATGTTTTTTTTGATTATTTTTTCCGATTTGATAAATCTAGTAGTTTGAACGGTTGTTCTATTTATTAAAATTATCCCTATCAAGCTCAAAATTATATTAAACAAAACAATTTTTTTTTTCATCCATAAAGGATCTTGTATCATCATTAAAACACCAATAATTAATACTACTGGACCTGATATTTTTTCAATTCTTAATAAAAGCTTAAAAAAGTTGTTTCCTATTTTTTGATTATCATCAGAAAATAAAAACCATATTATAGCGCTATATAAAAATATTATAATAAGCATTGTAAATGAATACTCGTACAAAGAATGAATTGAAAATTCCATAGCTATAATTTAACATCTATTTTATAAATTTAACCATGATTGAATACTGGAAAAGAAATATACTAGAATCATGGGATGTTTTTTCAAGAAACTCTTATTTATTGATTACTCCATGTGTTTTATTGTTTTTAATTTTATATTATTTAGGTATTAACCTAAAAAGTGAAATAATCTCTAATACTCAATTAATATTAATTTTAGCAGTTTCTTTAATTGCTGTAGGAATTCATATTGGTGCTATATCAATTACATATCAGTCTATTATAAACAAAAAAATTGCCTTTACTGATATTTTTCAAAAATTTCACATCCTTCATATAATCCTAATCCCACAAATTGCTTTTTTTGCATTTCTATTTATATTGCTAAACATTTTTCCTATTTCTGGTTATGTGTTTGTTTTAATTGCAATAATTCTATATAGCCTTTTTTTATTTTTTTACGATTATTTAATAGTTATTGAAAATTTATCAATGAAGGAAGCTATTTTAAGAAATTATCAATTAGTGTCTACCTATCCACAAATTGTTTTACAATTCATGTTGGTGTCATTTTTGATAGGGTTTTGCTTAACAATACTACCTCTAATTGGGGCTGTTTTATCAATGTGTTTTGTTAGAATTGTAGGTGTTAAGCTATTTTTAATGTTGAATAATCATTCAAAATAAATAATTTCATCAGTTGTTTGATTATTAATAATCAGAGAAATTTTTTCTGCTATAGACTGAGTACTAATCCACGTTGAAAAATCACTATCTGGCATTGCCTGTCTATTTAGTTTTGTATCTATGATTGATAGTACAAGCAAATGACTTGAAATGGATGAAGATACTTCCAGATTAATTGTTTTACTTAAATTATGCACTGCAGCTTTTGAAGCAGAATATGGTGCAGCCATTCCCATCCCATCAAATCCAGCTACTGATCCAAAGTTTATAATTTTTCCACCTTTTTTACTTTTCATATGGCTTAATACACATGAAGTTGCGTTTAACATAGTAGAAAAGTTAATCTTAAACATTTTGTTCCAATCTTGTTGTTCAATTGGACTACCAATATCGAATCCTCCTGCTACGTTGATTAAACAATCAATCACATCATATTCGTGGATAATTTTATTAAATGTCTTAATAGTCTCATTTTTATCGGCTAAATCTTTGCAGCAAAAGTAGTTTAGATTAGAATCATCCTGAGCTAAAGATCTAACTATTGGTATAATGTTAAATTCTGATTTTAAAATTTTAACTAGTTTTAAACCAACTTGGCCTGATGCCCCCGTAATAATAACATTTTTTTTATTCTTCAAGTTCGTACCCCGTTAATTTTTTCATTTGTTCCCTAACTTCATTAACTAAGCCATTAACGCCTAATTCATCATACCTACTTGGCTCTATAATTTCGCCCACATTAAGCTCAACAAGTCCTGGCTTAAGATACCATCTATTTTTGGGTTTAAATGAAAATGCGCCCTTAGAGCCTATAGGAAGTATGGGTGCTCTAGTGTTTATAGCCATGTGAAAGCCTCCTTTTTTAAACTTCTTTATTTTGCCTGTTACGGTACGCGTTCCTTCAGGTAAAATGATTACATTATATCCCTCCTTAAAGGCTTTCTCTCCTTGTTCTATACTTTTTTTAGCATTTTGAATATTACTTCTATCAATTGGAATTGCATTCCATTTTTTTAGCATCCATCCGAATACTGGGAGCTTATAGTTTTCAATTGCAGTAATACCGGTCGTTTTTCCTGGCGATGAATATGCAAATAAAAATGGATCGATAAAACAAGAGTGATTGTACATAAGAATCAATGAACGATCGGATGGGATATTGCCATTAATACGTAGCCTTATAAAAAGACATTTTAAAACACATATGCTAGTCAATCTTCCAAATGTATTCATTTTGCTTGGCAGAAAAATAACTGAGATAACAAATAAAATACCAATCAATGCTAATGGTATAGACATTGTTATATAAATAAAAATACTTAAGATTTTAGTTAACATAATCATCCTTAATTATAGAAAACAACTTATGACTAGCTTTTGGAAATGAAAAATTATCTATTTGTTTCATATTTATCCATTTTGTATCATCACATTCTCTTTTTCTAATTTTACCTTTTTTTATATCGCATATGAATCCATGTAGATTGATATTCATGTGTGAATAACTATGTTGAATCATTCCTATCTTTTGATTAACATTAATTTCGATATTGATTTCTTCTTTAATTTCTCGTTTTAAACTATCTTTTAAAGATTCTCCTTTCTCCCTCTTACCGCCTGGCAACTCCCAAAGACCGCCAAGCATTTTATTTTTTGGTCTTTTTGTGATTAAGAAATTGTTTTTTCTATTAACAATAAAGCCTGCGACAACATCAAAGGATGGCCTCTTTTTTTTAATTATTTTTTTAGGATATGCAGAGGTTAGATTTTTGCTATAAGCTATGCATTTATTTTGGATTGGACAGCAATTACAGAGTGGTGAAGATGGCTTGCAAATTTCTCTCCCTAAATCCATTAAAGCCTGATTAAAACAGCCCGGCCTTGTCTTATGAATTTTTTGTAATATATATTTTTTTAATTTCTTAATTTCTTTAATAGAATTGAAATTTTGACAGAGTAATCTTGAAAAAACTCTTTTAACATTTCCATCTACAGCTGAATATGGCTTATTAAATGCAATCGACATTATTGAGCCCTGCATATAATCACCAATTCCTGGCAAGGATCTTAATGAATCATTTTGTGGAAATTGACCCTTCATTTCTTTACATATTATAATTGCAGATTTTTTAATGTTATGCGCTCTCGAATAATATCCAAGACCCTCCCAATATTTTAATATAATGTCAATATCCGTTTTGGCAACGTCCTGAATTGTAGGAAACCTTTTCATCCATTTATTAAAATATGGAATTGCTGTTTTGACCTGAGTTTGCTGTAGCATAACTTCAGAAATCCACGTTTCATATGGATTATTAGAGTTTCTCCAAGGGAAATCATAGTTATTATTATCATACCATTTGATTAGCTGTATTTTCATTTTATGTTATTAATTTTCTCTAAATCCCAAATTAATCCATGAAGCTTATTTGATATCTCTGATCGATTTGTAATTTTCTTGCCAAAATATATTCCTAATTCTTTGCTTAATATTTTGTGTGTTCTTTTTCCAAGTTCTGTTAAGTGAACATTGACAATTCGTGCATCAGATGACAGCCTCTGTCTGAAAACTAATTGTTTCTTTTCAAGCTTTTCAATATTTCGAGTCATAGTACTCGCATCTAGGCCCATTTTTTTTGACAATGAGGTCATTGGAGTGCCACCAATATCAACCGCCATAATTATAAAGCCCTGTGATGATGTCAGAGAGTGCCTTTTGACGATATTTCTAAAGCCAACCAAAAAGGATGTCGTTAAATCTATAAGTTCTTCAAGCATTTGTATAATACAAGTTATACTATTTTTTGCATTTCATACAAGTTAGAAATAATATAATCTGCATCGACCAGTAGATCTTTTTCTAAAGAACCTTCTAATGCGATAACTCGACAGCCTGCAGCCTTTCCGGATTTAATTCCCTGAATTGAGTCCTCAACCACAATACATTGATTTGGTAAAAGCCCAAAACTATTCATTGCCTTAATGTACGGATCTGGGCTTGGTTTGTGAGCCTGGGTATCAAGAGATGTTATTACTAAATTAAAATTATTTCTAATATCTAAAAGTTTGTCAATGTGAGATACGAGCTCAGGACCAGTTGAAGTGACTAGCGCTAATTTAAACTTTTTTTTCAAATACAAGTGAATTTCCTTAAAACCTTCCATGTATTCTAATTTTTTAGAAAAAAGTTTTTTTAAAAATTCTCTGCACTCAATAATTAACTCTTTTCTTGGAACCTGAGGATTATATTTTAAATAAACGTGGTCATAAAATTGTTTTTCTGTACAACCTTTTACAAATTGCCAATCAGAATCGTCAAATTTAATACCATAATTGGAAAGAACATTTGTTTCTGATTGGGAGTATAGTTTTTCAGAATCGATAACAACTCCATCCATATCAAATAGGATTGCTTTTATACTATTATTTTTCACAGATAATAAACTATAGACTAATTAATTCTTTAGTAGAGCGATTCAGAGGAATACACTTATTACTTTTAATCCAACAATCATCCTCAATCCTAACCCCCCCCCATTTTGGTAGATATATTCCAGGCTCTATTGTAACAACATAATTTTCAAGAAGTGGGCTAGTATTTATAGAGCTTAATCTTGGCAGCGTGTGAACCTCAAGGCCAATACCGTGTCCTGTTGAATGATTAAAGTATTTTTTATACCCTGCATTATCAATGACAGATCTGCACGCATTATCAACCTCAGCTCCCGTTATTCCAGCTCTTGCAACCTCAATACCTGAAAGTTGAGATTTTAAAACAACATCATATATTTCTTTATGTTTATCATTAGGTGGTCCAATCACAACAGTACGAGTCATATCTGCATGATACCCATTATATAATGCTCCAAAGTCCATAACAACAAAATCTCCATTTTCTAAGGTTTTGTCTGTAGGTGTTGCATGTGGCAAGGCGCTTCTCCAGCCACTTGCTACAATAGGGTCATAGCTATCTCCCTCTGCTCCATGTTGTTTGAATTTATACGATAAATCAGCGGCAATCTGGCTTTCGGAAACACCTAGTTTAATTATTGGCAAAATTTCATCAAATACAGCATCTGTTATCTCTATTGCTGTTTTAAGAGATTCAATTTCTTCTGCATCTTTAACAGCTGCGATTAATTCAACAATATTTGATGTTGGCTCCCATAATATTTGGGGCAGCTTATTTTGTAATGCTTTAAATGATGTAACTGTCGTGTGGTCAGATTCAAAGCCTATTTTCATGTCCGATTTTAAAAGATTATTTTTTTCAATACCTTCTATGTGCGACCCTCCAACAATATGAATTTTTGAATTTTTAACTTGCTCTCTTACCTGTTCGGTATATCTGCCATCAGTAAAGAAATGGCTCTCATGCTCTAAAATTAAAAGTGACCCTGCGGAACCTGAAAAACCGGTAAGATATCTTACATTAGTAATATTATTTACATATATACCATGAAGATTTATTAAAGAAAATTTATTTCTAACCTTATCTATTCTATTTGAATCCATTCTTAAATCCTATTTTTAATATAATCTCGTTTTTCTTTGATTTTCTTTTTTTGCTTTCCCTCTTTTTCCAAAATATCCAAAATTTCTAAAGCCTCAGAGAAGTGTTTTTGAGCGATTAGGATGTCAACAAAAGTAAATGTTGCCATATTTTTTTTCACAGTAAAAGATTCCTTAGGTTTTTCTGAATTTTGTTCATCATCAGTTGAAGGAAGTGGATCATTTACAGGACTATTCAAGTTTTCACTGCTATCTTTCACATTAGAATCTTTTGAATCAATAGATCCAATGCTAGGATGATATTGTTGCAATTTTTCAATATGATTTAATAAATCTACTTCATTTTTATCTTCTTTCAATATTTTAATCATCAGTTGACGAGCATTTAAATGAATCGGAAATTCTTCCAGAATTTCATTTAAAATTTTCTTTGATTGGCTTATGTTGTTTTGAAAGAAGTTTATTTTAGCCATTAAATATTTTCCGGCTAAATCATCTGGATTATTTTCAACTCCAATATTACATACTGTGTTTGCCCTATCTAAATCTCCTATGCTTAGATATTCTTCAACAAGTATAGAATATATTGGGGAATTAAAATTTTCTGAAAAAATATTTTCCAAAATTTTTATATCGAATTTATTTTTCATTATCTCTCTTATCAATCCAATTCTCAATATATTTAATTGACTCTTTTATATCTGAGCCTGGCCCAAAAAGCTTTCCAATGCCTAATTTTTCTAGTTCTCCTATGTCAGAATCTGGGATAATTCCTCCACCAGTCAAAAGAACTCCATCCATTTTTTTATCATTCATTAGCGACTTGATCTCTTTAAAATAGGTCATATGGGCGCCACTTAAAACAGAAATTGCAATAACATCTGCATCCTCCTGTATAGCAGCATTTACAATCATTTCTGCAGTTTGCCTTAGTCCCAAATAAATAACCTCCATACCATTTTCCTTAAATGAACGTGCCAGTATTTTAATTCCTCTGTCATGTCCATCAAGGCCTGGCTTAGCCATTATAACTCTAATTGGATAATTTCGTTTCATGATTTAGTATCCAAAAATATTGTCATCGGCCCATTATTTTTAAGAGTAATATTCATAACTTCTCCAAACTTGCCTTCTTTAATTTTTAACTTACTATTTTTAAACTTATTCACCAAGGAATCAAACATTTTTTTTGCAGATTTGGGCTCCATAGCAGATTTGAAACTTGGGCGATTACCTTTTTTTGTGTCTGCACAAAGAGTGAATTGACTAACTAATAAAATTTCTCCTTTTACATCTGAAACACTAAATTTATTCTTGTCTTCAAAAACTCTCATATTTATAACTTTATTATATAATTTATCAATATCATTTAATGTATCATTAAAATATATTCCTATGAATATAAGCAATCCATGATCAATACTAGAAACAGTTTTATTTTCAACCTCAACCTTTGCCGAACTAACTCTTTGTATTAATGCTTTCATATGCCAACTTTTATGGTTGCTTGATCAAGCTTATTGGATAGGTAGTCAATACATTCTTTACTTGCAGATAACCTAATTTTTGGAAGTTGAATTTTATCAAATTCTTTACTTGAATTCTCTAAATATAAGAATACTGAACAGCTTCCTGGAAAAAGAGCAACTGTTCCTTTAATTATATTTAAAATTTTAGGATCCTTGTATTTAAATGGAATTTTAATATTTATAGTTTTTGATAGAGTTTGCATAATACTATCTAAAGTATAAATTTTATCAACAATTATTTTTGGTTTGTTTGAATCAAAATCTCCTCTGGTTGATTTTTTCCCAATTATAAATATTTTAGAATCTTCATGTAAAATGTTTTTAAACTTTTCATATACACCACTAAATACAAAAAGCTCACTAGTACCAAACAAACACTCTAAAGTAATTATTGCCCATTGATTATTATTCTTATCATAGAACAATTTTACATCTTGTATTATTCCACCTGCTTTCAAAATATCTTTTTCTTTATTATCACCAATCCCTACATTGCTTAGGCTTACTAAATCATCTTTATGTTTATCGAGTGGGCTATTCATTAAGTAAAATCCAATTGCAGCTTTTTCATGATTTATTAATTCGCTATCATCAAATTCATCACTGTTTATTAAATCTGGAATTGCTATAGATAGAGATGTGTCTCCTCCAAAAAGACTCGACTGAGCTGAATTAGAATTTTGATTTAATTTTTGTCCAAACTTTAATGCAAGCTCAATTGATTTAAATTTTTCTGATCGATTTCCATCTAATTTGTCACATGCTCCAGATAAAATTAAATTCTCTAATACTTTTTTATTTACTGCTTTCGATTCTATTGAGCATAAATCAAAAATATTTTTATATTCATTATTATTTTTTCTATGTTCAACAATTTTTTCTGATGATTTGGTACCCACATTTTTAATTGCAGCAAGACCATAATGTATATCTCCATTAGAATTTGCTTTAAAAAAAGTTTCAGATTGATTAACGCATGGGGGTAATATGTTAATATTATGATTTTTAGCATCGTTAATTAGAACAGCCAATCTATCTGTGTCTCCATACTCTGAGCTCATATTGCATGCATGAAATTCTGATGGATAATATGTTTTCAACCAGGCAGTTTGATAGGCAATAATTGAATATGCGGCAGAGTGACTTTTATTAAAACCATACTCAGCAAACTTTTCTAGTAAATCAAATATTTCGATAGCAATTCTTTTATCAATTCCCTTTTTTTCGGCCCCCTCAATAAACTTAATTTTAAAAGTTGCCATTAATTTTTTCTTTTTCTTTCCCATAGCTCTTCTCATTTCATCTGATTCTGGAAGACTTAAACCTCCAACATCAAGACCAATTTGCATAACCTGCTCTTGGTAGACAATAATTCCATACGTCTCTTTTAAAATTGGCTCTAAGCTTGGGTGTACATAAGATATGGGAGAAGAGCCCTCTTTTCTTGATATGAATGTGGGGATATTTTTCATTGGACCTGGACGATACAATGAATTCATTGCAATTAAATCTTCAATTCTAGTAGGATTCAGCTTTTTAAGGTATTCCTGCATACCGCTAGATTCAAACTGAAAAACTCCAACCGTATTACCCTTAGAAAAGAGAGAATAGACTTTTTGATCAGATAAATCAATTGATTCAATGTCAACATCTTTTCCGTGATTAGACTTAATAGCTTTAATAGTTTTATCAATAACTGTTAAATTTCTTAACCCAAGAAAATCCATCTTTAAAAGACCTAATTCTTCTAATGAACCCATCTCGTATTGTGTCGCAATATCTTTAGAATTAGCACTTTTATATAAAGGAACATGGTCGGTTAAAGAGCCTGGCGTAATCACAATACCGGCAGCATGTGTTGATGCATGCCGATGCATGCCCTCAAGTATTGTTGAGTTTTCAATTAGTTGTTTATGTATGTCAGATTTATTGATTATATCCTTGAATTCTTGATTTACTTTCATTGCTTTTTGCAAGGTCATTTTGGGTTCATTAGGAATCAACTTGGCCACTCTATCAACTTCGCCATAGTCCATTCCTAAAACTCTACCTACATCTCGAATTGAACCCTTGGCTTTCATAGTACCAAAAGTTATAATTTGGGCAACACTATCTTCACCATACCTATCTTTTATATACTGAATTACTTTTTCTCTTCCTTCAATACAAAAATCAATATCAATATCTGGCATTGTCACTCTGTGTGGATTTAAAAATCTTTCAAATATTAAGTTATATTTCATCGGATCAACGTTGGTAATTCCAAGGCAATAAGATACAATGGAACCAACTGCAGAACCTCTTCCGGGACCAACCGGTATCCGAGTATCCTTGGCATATTTTACAAAATCTTGTGTTATAAGAAAGTACCCTGCGAATCCCATTTTTTTTATAACTGATAACTCATACTTTAGTCTATCAATTATTATACGACTTGGGTCTTTATATTTATCTTTTAATCCAATCATACATAAGCTTTCTAAATATTCATCTGGAGAACTAGAAGATTCTGCTGGAATTGGAAATTCAGGCAAATGAATTTGACCAAGAGGAATATCGACATCACATGATTCCGCTATTTTCAACGTATTTTCTAAGGCAGAAGGATATTTTTTAAAAAGATTATACATTTCATCTGCACTTTTTATATAAAACTGCTCGTGTTCATATCTATGTCTATCAGTATCACTCTTAAACTTCCCCATCCCACAACAAAATAGTATGTCATGTGCATCTGAGTGCTCTTTGAGAGAATAATGGTTATCATTAGTGGCAACTAACGGAATATTTAATTCCTTAGATAACTTGACAAGTATTGGACGTGCCTTGTCTTCTTCTTCTATTCCATGCTTTTGTAACTCTAAATAAAATCTATTATCAAAAATTTCTAGATGATCTAACGCCGCCTTTTTTGCTGATTCATAGTCTCCTCTAGCCGCATGGCTTGTCACTTCTCCAGCTAAACATGCAGATGTTGCGATTAACCCTTCATTATATTTTTTTAATAGATTTTTATCTACTCTAGGCTTGTAATAAAAGCCATTTAGATACCCAATAGTCGTAAGCTTCATCAAATTTCGATAGCCTATATTGTTCTGCGCTATTAAAACTAAATGATAATAACCCCACTTATTATTACCCAAGTTATATGTTTTTTGATCATGTTCACCTGCAGCTACGTAAACTTCACACCCAAGTATTGGCTTAATTCCAGCTTTTTTAGCCTGCTTATAAAATGGGATTAGTGAAAATAAATTTCCATGCTCTGTAACTGCTATTGTATCCATACCAATATCACCAACTCTATTAATCATCATATCTACAGATTGTGCAGCATCTAATAGAGAATAGTCAGTATGATTATGTAGGTGTACGAAATCGCTCATATTACATTATATATATTATTAATAGTCCTAAAATAATTACTTTTTTTAATAGCTTCGCCGCCTCTCTGCATGAAGAAATTGACGGATTATTAATTAAAAAATATATCAGATAAAAAAGTGGTAAAAATATAAGAAAAATTAAAGAGAAAGTATAATATTTTAGAAAATCATAATTAATGAAGTATGCGCATTGAACACAAAATATTATAATTAAAAAGCAGGCTATAAAAACCGTTTTTTTTATTCCAAAAAAAACTGCCGTCGTATTAATATTATATTTTTTGTCTCCATGATAATCTTCGGCATCCTTGATAATTTCTCTTATCAACGATATGGTAAATGCAATGGAAGCTTCTGGCAGAATATGGATTATAGAATTATTGCTAGCAATACCAACAAATACAAATATTAAGGCTAGAAAGAATGAGACTAATATATTTCCAATGATTGGAATATTCTTAAAAGACTTTGAATATAATATTAAAAATGGACAACTAATTAAAATGATTAGGGTTGATTGTGTATTTAAAAAAAATGAAAGTGTAAATGCCATTAACATCATTGATATTGCTAAATAAGAAAAAAAATTAAATAAATGTGAATTTTGAATTAATACTCTGGCAGGTCTATTGATTCCATCTGTATTCATGTCAAAAATATCGTTGATAATATTAGAGCTCATCAAAAGTAGTAATATGATGCTAATAGTAATAATAGACTCAATTTGAAAAATACTTTCATTAAATTTTAAAAAGGTTATAATAATACAAACAATTGATATTGCTACATTTTTTACTCTAATGATTGAAAGAAAATTATTTATAATTTGATTACTCCCTTAATTTAAATTTT
>CEVN01134781.1_pt1 | contig 32981 bp, 23 predicted proteins | sample 427041 | NCBI WGS metagenome assembly CEVN01 (sample SAMEA2623463, study PRJEB7988) | marine metagenome | biome: marine biome (ENVO:00000447); feature: surface water layer (ENVO:00002042); material: "saline water (ENVO:00002010), including plankton (ENVO:xxxxxxxx)" | depth 5 m
GTCACTTTAACAATGCACTGGGTATCGCTTCAAATCAAGGGCCGGGTTATGGAGGATACTCTGATAACGAATTTAACGACTTTTTATGGAATGATATCTTATCTGGTTATACTTATGATAATTTTCAGGGTATTTATGACCCAAATGGTTCGGTATCAGAGGGTGTTAATGCTATCAATGGAGGTGTTGGCATTATAAATTACACTGGACACGCAGGTCCTACTGGTTGGGGTAATGGATCAGCAATTGGTGTATCAGATGTTGAGAGTTTAAATAATTCTGGTAGATTGCCATTCATTTGGACTGTCGGTTGCAACCCTGGAGAGTTTAATAATTATGGAACATGTTTTACTGAAGCTTGGTTAAGGTCTGTTGATAGTAATGGCGATCCTATTGGTGCTGTAGGTCATTTAGGATCTACTATTTCTCAAAGCTGGGAACCTCCTATGCATGGACAGTGGGCTTTTAATTCAATTTTGACCGAGTCTTTTGATAACAATTACACAAGAACTTTTGGAGGGATTTCTGTTAATGGATGTATGCATATGAATGATGCTCAAGGAGGTTCTGGTGTGAATGAGACAAACCATTGGACTTTGTTTGGGGATCCTTCTTTATTAGTTCGTACGGATATACCTCAGAATCAAAATATTGTTCATGATAATGCGATTGTATTAGGTCAAGATGTTTTTGTTGTTGATGTTGGAGTCGATGGAGCCTTAGCAGCTATATCTAGAGATGGAGAGCTATTGGGTTCTGCTTATTCCAATGGAGGGGTGGCTGTTATAAATCTAAACCCTGAACAAATTACTCCAGGTCAGATTGAGCTGGTTGTTACGTCTTTTAATTCCTATCCTTATACTTCAGATATTACTGTGGTTGCTCCTGATGGGGCATACTTTGTGTATTCTGGTTACGAAGTTAATCAAGATTCTGATTTTAATCAGTATATAGAAGCGTCAAATACAGTTGAATTGACATTATTTGTGGAAAATGTTGGTACTGAGAATGTTAATCCTTTAAGTGTAAGTGTTGAATCTAATGACCCTTACATTACTATGATAGATGGTGATACCTTCGTTATTTACGCACTTGCTGGAGAAATTAGGCCTACAGAAGAGCCAATAGTATTTGTTGTTGCAGGTAATGCACCTGACCAACATTTTGCTTCATTTAGTGCTTTTTTCTCATCTGAAAATGAAAGTTGGGAGAGTAGCTTTAGTGTTTTGGTTCATGCGCCTCAATTTGAATTAGCAAATCCAGTTGTTATAGATAATGGTTTGGATGGTGTTTGGGATGCAGGTGAGAGTGCCGCAATTGAGATTGATCTTTTAAACGTAGGTTCTGCTGGTTTTGGTTGGTATCCTGGAGCCTCAATTGAAACTGATAGCCCATTCGTTGAAATACTAGGTGGTAACGATGAGAATATTTTTTACGGTATTGATGCTAATGCCACTTATGGTGGATATTTTCAGGTTTATGCAAATGAAGATACTCCTCCTGGAACATCAGTTGAATTTACAGTTTACTGGGGTCCTAGCTCTGTAAGTGAGAATTGGTGTAATGAAAACTTATGTCCTGATAGTGCTTCTCTTACTTTTAGTGCGATAATTGGACTTGAGATAGACTCGAGTTTAGCGGTACCTCAAAATATTTTAGCCAGTTCTGAAGATGATGGTAGCATTTATGTAGTGTGGGATGAGGTCATGCAATTTGATTGCAATGCGGAAGCTCCATACTCTGATAACTGCTATGCTTATGTGATTGAAATTGATTCATATTGTTGTAATTATAGCTGGGATGGTATTTGTGAGAACGCCTATCAAGATTGTATCAATGGTGGTGGGGATAATTTCAATGATAATGATTTTGAAAATAATTTATCAAATAGAGAAATTCAACCTTTTAATCAAGATATATTTGATGAAATATCTAATCGTGAAGTTGTAGGATATTATCTTTTTAGAGATGGAGATTTTATTCACTTTGATTCCGAGACATATTATTATGATTTTGATATTACAGGAGGTGTAGAGTACTGTTATTCTGTATCAGCTGTATATGATACGTCTCAATCTCAAATATCATCTGAGTCATGTGCTTCAAGCACACTAGTTGATTTTATTCCTGGTGATGTTAATACTGACAGTATTCTTAATGTATTAGATATTGTTATAATGGTAAATATGATTTTTGGATTAGAGTCTCCAAATTATCAAATCGCTGATGTTAATGACGATGGGCTGATTAATGTTCTAGATGTTATTGTCGTTATTAACGATATTTTAGATGAATAGAATAGTTGCAGTTTTTTTAATGGTATCTTTTACAAATGCTCAATTCTTTGATGAGGAGCCAAGCTTTAATTCTTTAGAAAAAGCTTCTCTTAATGACAGTCTTCCAATCAATATGCCCTTGATTAAAAGTATTTTTTGGTCAAATGAAGGATTGTTAAGAAAGCTAGATTTAGCACCCAAAAGTCGTTTAAAAGAATTAGAATTGAGGCGTGACATGATGCAATTGCATCAGAAAACTGCGCTGGTAAATTTAGGCTTGATGAGTTATCAATATTACTTAGGGCATGAAATGAATAAGGACTATGAAAAGAGGTCTGACTTACATAAAAACTTAGGTTATGCAAGTTTTGGAATTTACATGACATCTGCCGGTCTTTCTATTTTTTCTCCTCCAGCTTTAAAATATGACAAGGGTGTTTCATCAATGAATATTCATAGATTTTTATCAATTATTCATTTTTCAGGAATGATTATGCAGCCATTTCTAGGCTATCAGATTTCTAATAGTGATTGTCATAGTGATTATTACTATGATTTACACAAGGATGTTGGAAATGTGGTTTTCGTTTCTTATTTATTATCTTTTTTGGTAACGCTAATTTGATGAGAACGGTATTACTAATATTAATTACTTGTTTTCTCTTTTCTTCAGAAAGTGAATTGACTGTGCCATTTGAGGCATTATCTGCGATTAGCTATACTGGTAGTCATCCTGCCCATGATTGGACTGGTATTAGTTCAAATTTCAAAGGAGGTATTGTTTGCAATACCTTAGATGATTGTGTGATAAAAATTCAAATTCCTGTAAGATCTTTTGATAGCGGTAATTCAAGCAGAGATTCAAATATGCTATATTATGTTGAGGCTAATAAGTTTAGGTATGTGACTTTCTTTTCTAAGTCATTTGCCATTAATGATGAGACGCTATCAATTGGAAATAAATTTAATATTGAGGGCGTTATTGATTTTCATGGAATTGAACAATCTGTTTTTTTGAATATTTCAATTTTCCCTGATGGTGAATATTTAATTGGTGTGACAGATTTTGAAATCAGCTTAAGTGAGCATGGTGTTGATAGGCCGTCTCTTCTATTTGTTCCTATATCAGATAATATAATAATTAAATGTAATTTATTATGTGAATTAAGTAAGTTTAGAAATTATGTCGAAAAATAAAAAAATAACACGTAAAGCCTTCGTTGTAAAGGCGTCAAAGCTAGTTTGTGGTTATATTTTATTACCTGTTACAGTCTCATCTCTATCTAAGTGTGATGCAATTGTTAAATCTGATGACTGTAATTCGTTAGATTTATATTCAGAGTGCCCTTGCCATGGAGCTCGCTTTAATATTGAAGGAGAGGTGGTGAAGCAGCCATATATTGGAAGTGCAAATAGTCCTCTAAAAAAATACATATCTAATTTTTCCGGCGAAACCCTTACAATTTTTAATCCTGACGATGAGCAAAGTAGTTTTATAATTAATATTGATGATTTCCCTGAGCTTTTTAATATTGGAGGGTATGTTGATTTAGAAGCGAATGATATCGATGGTACTGGCTTTTTAATTTACAGGAAAAGTGATGAAGACTTTACTGTCTTAAGTAGAGAGTGTACACACGCAGGCTGTCCTGTTGACCCATTTACAAACCCCTCAGTTACTCGTAATCAAACTGGTTGCTAAGTCTAATGTGATTTCATCTGCGATGGGCATACCTTTTCTTGAAAGCTTAATGCAGTCACTTTTTATGGTTAGATTTTCACCCCACTCATTGGCTTTATTTAATATATTTTGTTGTGTTTCAATATTGAAATCGTTCTTGATTTGAGTAAGATTGATACCACTTTTTATTCGTATGCTATTTAATATAAGTTCATTGAAAATATTTTCTTGAGTTAAAGTTTCTGATTCTGAATCTGGTAGATTGTTTTTATTAAGATTTTTCATATAGCTATTTAAATCTCTAGTATTCCAATATCGTATATTTTTGTTAAATCCATGTGCAGAGGGGCCAAAACTTAAATATGGATTTCTTTTCCAATAGTGCAAATTATGAAGACATTCTCTTTTGGATTTACAATAGTTTGAAATCTCATATTGCGAATATTTTTTCTCAGTTAAAAAATCAATCGTAAAGTTAAACATATCCAGATCAATATTCTCGTGAGGCATTTTTACTCTATCTGATTGAACGAGATGATATAAAGGGGTTTGCTTTTCAACTGTTAAAGAATATGCTGAAATATGTTCTGGTTCTAAGCTAACAATCGTTTCTAAATTGTTAGACCATACATCTAATGTTTGCCCAGGTATTCCAAATATCATATCAATATTTATATTGCTATAGCCGGCTTTTCTAGCATTTTTAAAAGTGCGTATAGAATCTTCAGGTGTATGCCATCTTGACATAAATTTTAACATGTCTAGGTTTAAACTTTGAAATCCAAATGATATTCTATTTACTCCCATCAACTTAAAATTGACCATTTTATTGTAATCAAATTCACCTGGGTTTGCTTCAATTGTGAATTCTTTTAAGTCATTTAAGTTGAAGTTTTTATTAATGGCTGAAATGATATTTTCTAAATCAGACTCACTTAAAAGACTGGGAGTGCCACCACCAATAAATATTGTGTCAATTTTCCAGTCAATAGTACTCTTTTTAGATCTAATTAAAATTTCTTTGCATAAGTTTTTTATAAATGGTTTAATGCTTTGCTCTTGATTTGGCAGAGAGTAAAAGTCGCAGTAAATACATTTCTCGGTACAAAACGGAATATGTATATATATCCCTCCATTCTTCATTTTTTAGCTGGATTTTTTTTATAGTGATAGATTGCTTCAGCGATTAACCAAACAATTAGAGTTAACAAAATACTGTTAATTGTTATTAGGATTATATGATGGTTGATTGCATGGTTTTTAAAGTTTAGAACAAACGATGCAATACATATAAAGCTTATAAAAATCATAGGTCCTAAAATTAATAAATTTTTCAATCCTTTTGCATTAAAATAGAAAACTAAAATCATTAGAGTAAGAGCTGCTAACATTTGGTTGCTGGCCCCAAATAAAGGCCATAAAAACTTTCCAAGTGATACTCCTTCAACCTCAATTATAAGAAGTATAAAGGCTGGAAAAATTGATAAAAGGGTTCCAGCGTATTTATTTTTTAAAAAATTTATTTTTGTAGCCTGTCCAAGCTCTTTGATCATGAATCTACAAATTCGAGTTGCACTATCAAGCGTTGTAGCAGCAAAAGAAATCATAACTATAATAACAAATGTCCTTAATCCATTGAACAATTCTATAGAGCTGTTTTTAATGCCAAATAAGTCGATTATAGAGTGATAAAGAAGAGCTGCTACACTATTTGGAAAAGTATCTAGCTTTAAATTTGCAGCAGATGAAAAAGTGCTTAGGTCATGAGAATGATATTCGGGATTAATTCCGATGTATAACCCTATTCCGCATGCAGCTGCAATTGTTGTTGCAAGCGCAAGAGACCCTTCACCTAGCATTGCACCGTACCCAATAAGTCTAGTGTCTTTTAAGTTTTTGACTTGTTTTGAAGTGGTCCCAGAACTCACAAGACCATGAAAACCACTAATCGCACCGCATGCAACTGTTATAAATAAAAATGGAAAGATTGATGGATTTCCTGCATCATTTTGAATCATTGGAATAGTGGTTTTAGGATTTGAGAATATTATAGACATAAATATTAAAGATAAAGCGAGTATTAGTTGGTGACTATTTATGAAATCTCTCGGTTGCAGTAATTGCCATACAGGGAGGATGCTTGCAACCGCTGCATAAATTAACAAAAAATATATCCAAAAATTAATTGATAGTGAAATTGGAAATTTTATCCCAATTATAATTGACAAATAAAGTATTACCAGCGCAATTATAGATGGGATTAAAGCATTTTTTTTCGTTTTGTGAATATAGTAACCCATAATAATTGATAATATAATTTCAATATTTATTGGTATAACTGCTTGGTGCCCAGAAATATTTTTTGTAAACAAAGAAGCAATTCCATTTGTAAATATTGCTAATACCAGCCAAGATAAAATTATTACAAATAACAAAAACATGATCCTAACACGATTGTTAATAGTTTTTTCTGCTAAATCTGCAACTGACCGACCTTTTTCCTTAACACTTATAACTAGTGCACCAAAATCATGAACTGCTCCAATAAAAACTGTTCCAAGTACAATCCATAAAAACACTGGAAGCCAGCCCCAGCATATTGCTATACATGGCCCCAATATTGGAGCTAAGCCAGCAATTGATGTAAAATGATGACCAAAAAGAATATGTTTGTTTGTAGGAACATAATCTTTCCCATCATAATATCTTATTGATGGCGACTCTATATTTTTATAAATTTTAAATATTTTTTTTGCAAGAAATCTTGAATAAAATAAATATCCACAAATAAAAAATGTTATGCCTATTATTGCAAGTAAAGAGCCTGTCATTGTTATTTTATCTTTAATTAAAAAAATATATTTAAAACTTAAACCTTATTGTTAAATTATAATATTAATTCCTTCCAACAAAAAAAGGTGAGATATGAATAAAGTCAATACAAAGATTGATATTGAGCAGAAATCAATTAATCAAGCAAAAGCATTAATCATGGATATGGTAAGAGGAGCAGATTCCGGCCATACAGGAGGGCCTTTCTCTTCTCTTGATTTTACATATGTTTTATACAAAGAATATTTGAAGTTCGATCCAGATAGCCCAGATTGGTTCGATAGAGATCGTTTTGTATTGTCTGCAGGCCATGAATCAGCTTTATTATATTCAATGCTTTATTATATTGGTTGGCTTGAAAAAAGTGATTTGAAGCAGTTTAGGCAGCTGGGGTCAAAAACTCCGGGACATCCAGAAAGAGGGGTTACCCCTGGTGTTGAATGTACCACTGGTCCTCTAGGTCAAGGGGTCGGTAACGCTGTTGGAATGGCTGTTTCTGAAGCTATTTTAAGAAACCAATTTGGTTCAGATATTATTAGTCATTACACTTATTTTTTGCATGGAGATGGCGATATTCAAGAGCCAGTAGCAATGGGGTCAATTGCAACTGCTGGTCATTGGGGCTTAGGTAAGTTGATTGGTTATTATGATGCCAATAAAGCTCAGATATCAGGTCAAGTTGACCGATCAGATTCAACAGATTATGTTAAATTTTATGAATCTAATCAATGGCATGTACAGGAGATTGATGGGCAAAATAGAGAAGAAATAAGAAATGCGATAAGGATTGCTCAAATGGAAGTTGAAAAACCATCTATAATTATTGGGCATAATGTTATCGCTCCTGGATGTGCCTCAATGGAGGGCGATCACAATACTCATGGTGCCCCTCTTCCGCCAGAGGAGATTGCAAATACTAAAAGCAAGTTACAACTTGACCCCGAATTGTTTTATCATGTTGATGATGATGTTATTGAAAATTTCAGAGAATCTTTCAGCTATGCAAGAGAAGAAGTTAGGGCTTGGAATAACACTTTAGAGCAACGAATGCTAGACTCTTCATTTAAAAAAGATTGGGATATAGCGATGAATGGCGACCTTTCAGGAATTGATTGGCCATCTTATGAATCTGAACAAAATATAGCTACCAGAAAAGTGTGGGGAGCTGTAATCGAAGCAATGGCTCCAAGGTTTAAATCACTTGTCGGGGGGTCAGCAGATTTAGAGCCTTCTAATGTTACGGCAGGCTTTGCAAAAATGGTTGATGATTTTTCAAAAGATAATCATTCAGGTAGAAATTTTGCTTATGGAGTAAGGGAATTTCCTATGGGTGCAATAAATAATGGTATAGCGCAACATGGAGGGCTTAAAGTTTTTGGTGCATCTTTCTTTGTCTTTTCAGATTATGAAAGGCCAGCTATACGTTTAAGAGCCCTTCAAAATCTTCCAGTGATAACAGAATATACTCATGATTCTATTTTTGTTGGTGAGGATGGTCCGACACATCAACCTATTGAGCACTTAATGGCATGTAGAGCTATACCTAATTTGCTTGTTTTGAGGCCTTGTGATGCAAATGAGGCAGTTGTGGCTTCTAAAATTGCATTTGAACAAAAAGAACATCCTTCTTTAGTTTTATTCTCTCGCCAAGGGCTCCCTGTTTTAGATAGAGAAAAATATCCATCTGCGGATGAATTCAGAAAGGGTGCATATATCATAAGTGATTCCAATGGAAACCCCGATATAAGTATTTTTGCTTCTGGATCAGAGGTTCCGTTAGTTTTAGAAGTTAAAGAGTCTTTGAAAGATAAAATGAATATAAGAGTTGTTAACTTTGGTTGTTGGGAACTTTTTGATATGCAAAGTGAAGAATATAAGTCCAAGATTTTATATAATTCAAGCTTTAAGGTTTCAGTTGAAGCAGGGATAACTCAAGGATGGCAAAAATATACTGGTAATCGTGCTTTGAACATAGGAATTGATAGATTCGGGGAGTCAGCTCCAGGAAAAGATGTTGCTAAGCACTTAGGTATTGACGCTAATTCTGTTAAAAATAAGATACTTCAAGTATATTCTAAAACTTCCTAAGGCATATTTATTGCGAGGAAAATTAATTATTTCTTATTAAATTTAGTCCAAGATTTTTTCTTTAATTTTAAAGATAATCATAAAGAGGGTGTTTGATATGAGTAAGTGGAATAAAGAAGTTTTCATTAAGACGGTAAAGAGTAATTGTGTGGCCCATACTTCAAGTGTCATAGTTGAACTAATTAATTTTAGTGAAAGTAACGCTGATAATCTGAGTTGGGGGAAGGGTTCTAATTGCGGGACCATGACTTTTAAGTGTAAGAGTGAGGATTATGGTTTTTTACCTTTATTTAACATTACCACAAATGGTAAAATAAAATTTCATATAAATTATCTTAGAGAAAAAATTGAAGCTAATGAAATTACTAAAGATTACCAGCTGAAATTGGAGTCAAATTTTATGATGGATTTTGATTCTAATTTATATCCAATCGATTTATCTCATAAAATTGAAGACTTATTTAATTATAAAGCTGAGGTTAACCGTTTTCAGGATGCAATCTCAGGTATAAGTGCTAGACTAAGACAGTAATACCTCCAATGACAAATTTTTATAAAATATTATCCATTTTCATATGGTTAAACTTTTCTTTTGCTACAATAGCAGATGTAGGCAACCCGCTTGAAGAATTTGACACTTTTCATAATGGGAGCCCGGATGCAAATTTAACCATATTTACTCTTGATGGGTCTAATTCTCAAGCAGCAGTAACTTATGAATGGACTCAAGTATCTTCTGGTCCTTATATAGAGCAATTCTCAGATATTAATAGTAATGGTGTTTGGGATTCTGCTGAGGAGTTTACAGATTCTAATGGCAATGGTCAGTATGATTTTGGAGAAGAATACATAGATGCAGATAACAGTGGAGATTGGACTGAAGCTGAGGAATTTACAGATTCTAATGGCAATAATATCTTTGATTTTGAACAAGTTTCAGATGACCCTGATTCTAATCCTTGGATCGGTCTATTTTCTGCTGAGGAATTTACAGATTCTAATGGTAATGGTCAGTATGATATTGGTGAAGATTTTAATGATTATAATAATAATGGTCAGTGGGATAATGAAAATTTAGCAGTAGTTAGCTTTAAGTCAGCTGTGGGTTATAATGAAAATCCGAAAAGGTATAAGTTTAAACTAACAATTACTAATGCTAACAACCAATCTGTGAGCGATTCAAAAATTGTTATAATAAACCCTGAACCTAACACTCCTCCAAGTATAACTTTTCAAAACTTAGATTCTTATTTAGAAAATTTCACAGACTTAAATGGTAATGGTCAGTGGGATACTGGTGAAAGTTTTGTTGATTTGAATGGTAATAATGTTTGGGATGATGAAAATTCTATTCAATGTGGAGGTTCTACTGATGGTGGAGAGGATGGTTTTGAGTGTGTTCTGCTTTTCTTAAATGATAATTATATTGACAGTGTTTTCGATCTTGATGGAGATGATTTAGTTTATAATTGGGAAGATAGTGGTGGGCAAGAAATTTCAACGGAGCTATATTCTTTTGAGTTTGAGAGTCCTTCTGAATCGCACGATTTAAGAGTTGTTGCAACAGATAGTTACCAAGATGTAACTGAAGTAGTGGTAAAAATCAATTCTTCAATCATAAATACCTTGCCAGAAATCACAATGAATGAATTATATTCGGATGTAATTGAGAACTCTATTGTATTAATTGAAGCACAAGTAGTTGATGCCGAGCATATTTTAGATGAAATTGATTTTATATGGGAGTGGGATTGCACTGGATGTGATGAGAGTTTAAACTACTTATCAAATGAAAGAGTTGATCAAGTCACTGGAACTGTCAGCGTTGATTTTAGTGCTCCAAATGTTTTGTGTAATCAAGACGAAAATAACTCTAATCCTCAATTTACAGTTAATCTCATAGCGCGAGATCCTTTTCAGCAAGCTGATTCAGACCTGACTCCTTCTCAAGCTAGTTCAACTATCATAGTAAATAATGTGAACGAGGCTCCTGAAGTATTGAGTGTTATAAACTCTTTTGAAAACGTTCAAGAAGATACTCCATTTGCAATTCTATTAGATCACTTTGAGATACTTGATTCAGATGAGTGTTCTGAGAATTGGAGTTTATCTGTAGTTTCAGGAGGAAATAATTACGATGTCATACAAAGCAATGGTATTAGTTATGTATCAATTTTTAACCCAGTTGATGAAAATGGGAATGAAACTCAATCAGAACCTTTCTCTCAGAATATAGGTATTAGGATCACCGACTCCCAGTTAGAAAATACAACTTATAATTTTTCTGTATCTGTAGCTCCAGTTAATGATGCTCCTGAAATTGGTGTCGTTTCTGCATTGATTGCCACTGAGGATGAGCCTTATACCTTAAGTTTAGAAGATTTAAACCCGCAAGATCCAGATTCAGATAATTTTAGTATTATCTATCCTTCTGAATTACCTGAAAATATAGTATCTATCAATAATAATGAAATTATTTTTGAGGAGCATTTTTTTGGTAGTATTTCTTTTCAAGTAGCTATTACTGATGGAGATTTGATTAGTTCAGAGAAACAAATTACGCTAAACGTAGCATCGATTAATGATGGGCCTTCATACATAGGTAACTCAGATAGATTTTACCTTGATGAAGATTTTGGACAGAGAGTTTTATTTGATTTTAATGATGAGTTTAATGATGTTGATTTAATCTTAGATGAGTCTGAAAATCTTACATATACACTTGAGTATAATGATGATGTTGAGTTAAATGAAATTGATATAGATTTTGCTTATCTAGATATTAGTGAGCTCCAGGGGTTGTCACAAAATCTTAATATTTCATCTAGCTTAGATTCATATTCAGATATTGATGATTTGGGTAATTTTGAATCAACTCAAATCACTGCAGTTGCTACAGATGCAAGCTTTATGTATGCTCAAAATACTTTTGAGGTAACTGTGCTACCCAAGAATGATAGTCCTATAGCATATTCTGGAATTGATTCTCTAGGTATGAATATTGATATGAATAACCCAACCTCAATATTAGTCGATTTAACTACTAGCAATTCTATTAATACTGATGAAAATGGGAATTCTATTTATCAGACTCCATATGTGCAAGATATAGATGGAGATAATTGGTCATTGCAAATATTGAATGGACCTTCTAATGGAGAGATAACAAATGTAACCGACACTTCATTTATCTATTGGCCGAATCTTAATTTTAGATGTATTGATCAAATAGAATATCTAGTTACAGATAGTGGAAGTGACTTTGCATATAACGAGTTGACAGGTGAGGTTGAAGAGAGTTTTTCCAGTCTAAACAGCGAGCCTGCAATTATAGAAATTATAGTAGATTTTTGTAATTCTCCACCATCTATCGTAGCGTCCGATGTAGAAGCCTTGAATGAATTAGAATTTTTGGAAGATACGATAATTGATATAGATCAAGATATTGATTTAAATCTTTTTACATTTGAAGATGCTAATATAGCTGAAGAATATATAGATTTGAATGAAAATGGTGAGTGGGATGAAGGAGAAGATTTCATTGATTTAAATGCTAACAATAGTTGGGACGACGGAGACCAGATTGTTAGTATACATGCAGTTAATTGGACAGATTTGAATGAAAATGGTGAGTGGGATGAAGGAGAAGATTTTTATGATTGTGGCGAGGATGGTATTTGTTTTGATAATGAGGAGTATGTTGGCCCTGATAATGGTGAGTCAAATTCAAAGTATTTAGTAAGAGCTGAATGTAGTTTTGGTGATTTTGTCGATCAGGGGCAGTGTGAGTATAATGGTGGTGAGTGGAATACGTCTATTATAATTTTGCCTAACTATAATGGTTATATTAGTGTTTTGGTTCAAGCTAATGATGGAAAGGATTCTTACAACCTTAGTGAACCATATATGATTGAAATATTTGTAAAAGCAGTTAATGATGCTCCGATGATTACAGATGCTTATTTTGTTAACGAGGACAATAATGAGTTGGTTGATGAAAATGGAGATCGAATAGATTACATTTTTGAGGATGATTTAAATAGAAGTTTTAAAGTTGTTTTTGAGGATGTTGATTCATATTCAGATTTAAATTTTGAACCTTTTGATCTTAATGAATTGTACTGGAATTTTTCGAGTTATGAGGGAAGTCCCTTAGATCAAAAAATATTTCCATCATTCGATGATATCAATAAAACATTTACTATTGATTCTTTAAAACGAGATTGGAACGGTAATGATTTTGTTGAGATTAATGTTAGAGATGTTAGTAATGCAACCAATAGTTTTATTTTTGACGTTAGCGTAAAACCAAAAAATGATTTACCGTACAATTTTTCTGTAAACCTATATGAAGATTTAAATGAAGTGGCTGAATATCCTTTATTCATATATGAAGATTTAATCGAAGTTGAAAATTACGATGATAATAACTATAAATCTATTAAGTATTCTGTGCTTTATGATGATATTGATTCGGATGGTAACTTAAATCAGTATCAGGATTATGAGTTTATTCCTGATGAAATTTCTCTTCATGACCTTTATCAAGGTATCAACTTGTTAAGTTTCAATATAAACAATGATATTGATTATAGCTTAGATAATGGTTTGATTTATAGCACTGATATTTTGTTTGATGAATTAAAGACTCATTGGAATGGGTTTGACTCTATTCCAATTGTAATTTCTGCATTAGATGATGCAAATAGTTTAGATACTCTGCTATTTCCAGTTGAGGTTTTACCTATAAATGATAGTCCTAGTGAGTTTTCAATTTATGCGGAGTTATGGAGTGGTCCAGGTAGTCCATTAGACCCATTGGCTTTCTATTATCCTTGCGATGGACAGCCAGAGGACTGTATTGAAAGTATTCATGGCTCTCAATTTGGTAGAGGAGATAATTTTTTTACTTTACATAATGATCCGAGTAGTGTTGAGGCTTCAATAGAGTCTGATAGTAGGTTTGACTCTGGAAAATTATTGTTTAAGTGGAATAGGTCTTACGATCCTGATGCAGACTCTCTAATTAGTGAATACTTTACTTCAGATTTATACTATAGAATTGAAGTGTTTGAGTCTGGTCAATCTGATTATTATTACGTATTGGATGAGATAGATGATTCTATATTTGATGACAATGCTTGTGATATTTTTTTAAGTCAAAATAACGATGCTGATGAAGAAATATGTCAAGGATTCATGAATGATAGTGATTTTGGTTGGGGTATTGTTGATATGCAAGATATTTTCTTTAGATATAAGGATGGATTTTATACATACTCTGATACTATACCAAATACTCAAGGATTTTTAACTTCAATTGATTCTACTAAAAATGAATATTCATACGGATACCTTGACAAAACTGGAAATACAGAATATAATTGGAGAGTTGTTGCTTATAATCGATGGTGGGACTCTAGGGCTATTTATAACGAATATATTCAAGACGAACAGACGGTTGCCTCAACAGATACTGAAAATATGAGATTTTTTATTGATCTGGAAAGGCCAAATGCGGATTTTTCGATTATTCAAAACCCACTTTTTAATGATTTGTATGAATTATATATAACGACAGATGAAGAAATTAAAGGAGAGGCTCAGTTTGGTATAAGTAATGATCTTGGAGAAATGATTTTTGGGTATACACCTGAACAAATACTTCCGTGTACAGATGTTAATAACGATGAACTTTGCGATGAGTTTGACTACTATAATGCATTTACTTATGCTGGTGAATTTGATTCAGAAAGAGTGTTTAAATATCAATTAAATGCATTTGATATATTAGGTAATGCAGGCATTTCAAACTTTTTACTAACATATTCATACTTGATTCCTGGTAATTTTAGATTGCTTGAGTCTCCAATGAAATCTGCAGAACTAGTTATATTTGACTATTCATTGTCTAGACCTTCCTCATTAATAATTACTGAAAGTTTGATTGAATATGATAATATTAGCATGACTCCAATATCGAGAGCAATCAATGTTTTTGGAAAAGATTTAGACTTTGAATATCCAGCTCACATTAGATTTAGTCATACTGGTTATAATGAATTTGATGTCTCCAAATTGAAAATATGTAAAAAAAATCAATATGATGATTGGATAGTGCTTGAATCAAGTAATTTAGGAGAGTTCATTCAGGCTGATGTTGATAGTCCTGGAGTTTATGCACTATTTTTAGTTGATAATAATGAGTTTTTTGTTCCTGAAGAATTTGAATTAATTGGATGTTATCCTAATCCGTTTAATCCCAATATAAATATACAATTTTCAATTCCAGAAATTACAAACGTTAAATTAGATATTTACGATATTCAAGGTAGAATAGTAAAGTCTTTATTAAATGAAAACATGGATCCTGGTATCGCGGATATATCATGGAATGGCGTTAATGATGAAGGAGTATTACTTAGTTCAGGTATTTACTTTGTTGTTTTAAATATGAATAACTCTACGTTTGTAGAAAAGGTGACATTGTTGAAATGAACTATTTAAAACATATTTTAAGCTTACTTTTTATCTTATTTTTCTTCTCTTGTGATGCTCTTGATGAGATTGCTTCATCTGTTGAGGAAGGAGAGACTGAGTTAGATAATAGCTTTTATATAGAAGAGGGTTGGTCTTCAATGAATTTAGATGAGTATGCAGATGCAATCAACTTTTTTGAATTTTTAGTATCCAATATTATCCAAAGTTATGATCAGGGTGTAGAGCTATCTTCAGATGATTTACAGCTTTTAGTTCAAGCTAATCATGGTTTGGCATGGGCGAAACTACTTTATGCATCCACCCCGTTATCGAATAATAAAAAGGATGATAGAACAGAATCATACGAGCTATTTTTTGCAGCTCAAGATATAATCAACTCTAACGAGAATCTGAATTTTGAAGGTTTAAATCAAATACAATGTGATATTTATGCTGGAAAGATTTTATACTCAGATTATATGATTTATTATTTTCAGAATTTACTTTCAAATGGTGGAGATATTCAGGGTGATGAACAGCAACAAAGAGATTATTTTAGCCAAGGTGAGGAAACTGGATATGATTTAAACCAAAATGGATTTATTGAATCAGGTATTTACTCATTGATTGAAGATATGCAGGAAAACTGTAGTGATTATGATGTTCAGAATTATGTATTTAATCACAACATTAAGCTTGATATTAATGATTTAAAATTAATTTTAGCAAAAGACTATATTCGCAGGTCCGAATATTTAAGTGCTAAAGATGTTGTGTTGAATATTATGGAAAATATGGACTCTACAGAAATCACTTTTATTCTTAGTCCTCATTCTGAAGAAACAGAAGAATCGATAAAAGTTATTGGTGATTTTGAGAATAAAACAATTGGCGTAGATGATGTTTATGAGCTAGAGTTATCTAGTGATGGTTTTTACTTTGTAAATCTTAGTGTGAATCAATCTATGCCTTGTAATTTTAGTGGTTCTGCTGATTCAGATAATCCAAGTGATAACTATATTAGCGCTGTACGCGATGAGTTGTTTGAGTGCATTAATGGATATGATTACTTTAGCTCAAATAATAATTATACGTATAAATATCGTTTTATAATTGGAGAGTATGATGATAATATAATTTCAAATCAAGAGTCAAGCTTACCTTCATCATGCTCTTCGAATGATGGTTATAGAACAATTCAGATTCCGAAAAATTCTTTTGATTCGATTAATTTAGATCCCGTATGCTTTAATTCCTGCTCATTAAATTGTAATTGATTTTCTATAACAACCTGTAACAAATATATTAACTAATTCTACTTAAATTATTATATCAAAAAGAGATTAGCTTATGAAGATAAAATATTCAAAATTAATTATTTTTACATTATCCATCATTATTTTAGATGAACTACCTATAGGATTTACAGAACAAGAATGGGAAAATAGACATTTAATTGAAACCATGGGGAGACAAACGGATCCTCCAATTGGTCCTATTAGGAATATTGCGGAATATGAACCAATGCAGGGCGTACTTATAAGATATCCATTTGGTATTTCTACATCTTTAATACAAGAAATGGCTACTGATGTCAAAATTTATTGCCTAGTTTCTTCCAGCCTTCAAAATTCAGCATATAATTCTATGAATAATGCGGGAGTGAACATGGATAATGTAGAATTTATTTTAGGTTCTACAGATTCTCATTGGACAAGAGACTATGGTCCATGGTGGGTTGAGGATGGGAATGGAAACATAGGAATTGTTGATTTTACATACAATAGACCTCGTCCAAATGATAATGATGCACCATTAAAAGTATCCGATTATCTTGATGTTCCCTACTATTCAGCAGATTTTGTTGCAACAGGAGGAAACTATATGACAGATGGTTTTGGGCTTTCTGCCGCAACACAAATAGCTTATACCGAAAATAATGAGTGTAACACTAATGATCAGTCTAGTATCCCGCTTGCTCCATGTCAATATGTAGACGATATTATGGAAGATTACTATGGAGTTACTGATTACCACGTTGTTGCAGACCCAAATGATGAATACATAGACCATATAGATTGCTGGGGTAAGTTTTTATCCCCAACCAAATTATTAATAAGGTCCGTGCCTACAAGTCATCCTCAGTATGCAATGATTGAAGAAGTTGTTGATTATTTTTCAACTGTGGTATCTTCAGTGGGTGATGCTTTTGAAATTTTTCGAGTTTATACACCAAACGATCAACCATACACAAATTCTTTAATATTAAATGATAAGGTATTTGTTCCTGTAATGAATAGTTCGTGGGATGACGAAGCTTTAGATGTTTATCAGTCTGCACTACCAAATTATGAGATTTTACCATTCACTGGATCTTGGATGTCAACAGATGCATTGCATTGTCGTGTCAAGGGCATACCAGATATTAGTCTTTATCAGTATTCATCAGGAGATGTAAATATTGATAATCTGATAAATGTTCTTGATATCGTATTGGCTGTTAATTTTGTTCTGGGCTTAGATAATCCTTCAAATATACAAAATTCATTAGCTGATATGAATTCTGATGGAGTATTGAATGTTTTAGATGTTATTTTAATTGTTAACGAGGTTATCGGAGAATAGTTATGGGATTAAATGTAAGGTTTTTATTAATATGTTGCCTTTTTTGTTCTTTAATTTTTTCGAAACAAGTATATAAGGAAATAAAAATAAATAATCCAGATTCAAATATATACGAAATTTTGCATCAGAATGGAGTTCATGTTGATCATGCTCATTTTTTTGATGGTCAATATATAATATTTGTTGCCTCTTTATCAGATTTAAAAATCATAGATGATTTAGAAATGAATTATGAAATCCTTATAGAGGATTTAGAGAGTTTTTATCAGTCTCGCTTAACAAGCAACTATACTCGAGAGTTCGGTTTAGGTTCCATGGGTGGGTATTACACTTTTGATGAGATTGAGCAAAATTTGGATGAGTTGTTTAATGAATATCCTCAATTAGTGAAAGAAAAAATATCAATTGGTACAACTTTAGAGGGTAGAAATATATGGGCGATTAAATTAAGTGATAATCCAAACATTGAAGAAGATGAGACTAAAATATTATATACTGGCCTTCATCATTCTAGAGAACCTATGAGCTATATGAATTTATTTTATTATATGTTTTGGCTTTGTGAAAATTATGGTATAGATGATGAAGCGACCAAAATTCTTGAGACTAGACAGCTTTGGTTTATCCCCGCTATTAACCCTGATGGATTAGTTTATAATCAACAAATTGCCCCAAATGGTGGAGGCTTACAGAGAAAAAATATGAGGCAGACATGCCCATCATCTCCTACAGGTGTTGATTTAAATAGAAACTATAGTTTTCAATGGGGTTTAGATGATCAGGGTTCAAGTGGAGATGGTTGTAACGAAACATATAGAGGAAGCTCATCTTTTTCAGAGCCAGAGACTCAAGCTGTAAGAAATTTCGTCGATTTGCACGATTTTCCCATAGCATTTAACTATCATAGCTATAGTAATCTTCTTATTTATCCTTTTGGATATAGTTACGAAAATGAGGCTCCTGCTGAGGATGTGGAAACATTTATTGAATATGGTGAAGATATGGTTCAGTATAATAACTATGCTCTTGGTACGGGACCAGAACTGCTATATCCAGTTAATGGAGAAGCTTGTGACTGGATGTATGGAGAGCATGGAATATTTGCATACACACCTGAAATTGGATCGCAATCAGATGGTTTCTGGCCTGCAACGGATAGAATTGTACCTCTCGCAGAAGAAAATCTTCATCCAAACAAAGTTTTGGCTATAAATGGCGGTGCAGTTATTAATTCGGTAGCTGAAACCTCAGTCGGCCCATATTTACAAGGAGAAGAGTACCCTATAAATCTATACATTGAAAATATTGGCTTATCTGAGTCTAGAGGCAATACTACTGTTTCTATTTCTTCTGAACAAATAGATATTACTATTGATGACTTGGAGATTTCATCAATTGATGGCCGATCAAATATAGATTTCGGGACTATTGGTTACTTTGAAATACCCCAAAACTTTGAAAGCGGTTCATTTATAAGTATTGAAGTAAATATTTTGAATGATTCTGAGTTTTGTAATAATTCAATCCTAACTTTGCAAGTGGGTGAGCCTGAACTCGTTTATGAAGATAGTTTCGATTCAAATACAAATTTGGATTGGTATTCTTCAGGTGTATCAGATTGGTATTTAACAAATCAAAGCTCGAATTCAGATTCATTTTCATTTAGGTCTGGAGCAATAGAAGATAATCAAGAGTCCTCTTTATTTCTTGATGTCGAAGTTCCATCAGTAGGAACTGGTCAATTTTCTTATAGAGTATCTTCAGAATATAGTCCATCAGGATCAAATTTTTACGATGGGCTGACTTTTTATGTTGATGATGTTGAGCTTGCACAATTTCAGCCAAATTCAGATGGTGAATCGCCATGGTTAAACTTCTATTTTGATTTAGATGAAGGTAGCCATACTTTAAAATGGACATATAGTAAGGATGGTGGTGGTGGTTCTACCGATTGTGATAATACAGGGTGCGATGATGCTGCATTTATTGATGATTTTAATATTTTTGCATTTATCAATTATGTTATTGATCAAGGAGATATAAATTTAGATACTGAAGTGGATATCTTGGATATTGTTTTACTTGTTAACTTTATATTAGATACACAGATTCCTACCCAAAGTCAATTTGATGCTGCAGATTTGAATAATGATACGATTTTAAATGTAATAGATATTGTCACTTTAATTAATGTAATACTAGAAATTGAATAATAAGTATTAATTAATTTTTTCTAAAACATACATCATGTACTTTTTTTCTTTGATAAATTTATTTGGATCTAATGCCGCAAGTTCTTTTTTAGATTTACTTGACATACTATCTCTTAATTCTTGAGTTAAATAAAATAACCAGCCCTGCTTGTATTTTAATTTTTCAGTACTAAAAAAGGCTAATGGCTTAATAAATCTTTCGATAAATGTGATTGCAAATTTAAGAGTGGGTAATGAATTTAGCGTCATGTCATTCTCATGTACAATTTTCCATCCATTTTTACTTATACTATTAAGGAAATCACTGTGCATGTGACCTGATTTATTGATTCCATCATTATCAATTCTAAAGTAATCTGTTATAATCCATCTCCCATTATCTGATATAATATTTGAAACTGATTCAAATGCGGTATCTAAATCTATATATTGTAAAGATTCAGAATTTATGATGGTTCCAAATTTTTCTTTAGTTTTAAAATTTTCAAATTTCATATGATGGACAGTGAGTTCTGGATATTTGTTTTTTATATGATTTTTTTGATTGTTATCAGGGGTCAGGGATTGCACATTTATTCCCTTATCAATAAGGATTTTAGATAAACCTCCCATCCCACATCCAACATCAAGAACATTTTTTTGTTTGTGCAAGATTTGGTCTATGATTAGTTCAACATATTTCATTTGAGCATTCTCTAAATCGTTAATAGATATGGATTCAGGCTCTATGTCTATATTTTCAAAGTATCCATAGTGGAGCATATCATTTCTTATGATTTTTGAGTAAAGCATAAGTTCTAAGTCTTCAGATGATTTAATGTGATTTGATTGTTTTTTGTGAAAATTGTAAGCCCTTATGAGCTCTATTGGGTTAATAATTTTTTTTAGAAACGAATTCATACATCTAAACTCCTTTTTTATCTGCACCCCAAATATACTTATGTAGCTGCATTTGTAGTCTGACATTTAAACCATCGTCAAGAATCCATTTAGATAAATTTTCAATATTAATTTTATCATAAACTGGTGAAAATAAAATAGGACATATTTTATCTAAGTCATATTCTTTTATCATATCTTTTGACCAGTTGTAATCTTTCTTGTCTCCAATAACAAATTTAATTTCATCTTTTTTATCTATATCCTTAAGAATTTTCCAGTCATTTTTATGTTTCATATTACTCGAGGGGCATTTAAAGTCAACAATCTTTACAACTTTTTTTGGAACTTTATTCAAAGGTAATGAGCCACTTGTTTCAAGCATTACACTGTATTTGTTTTTTAAAAGTTCATCCATAAGACTAATACAATCTTTTTGAAGTAAAGGTTCTCCTCCTGTAACCATAACAAGATTTGCTGGATATTTATCTATATGTTTTAATATTTGATTAATTGACATATCAGATCCATTATGAAATGCATACTCAGTATCGCAATATGAACATCTTAAATTACAATATGTTAATCGTATGAAGATACAAGGTAGTCCTGTATATGAGGATTCGCCTTGAATACTATAGAATATTTCATTTATTTTAAGCTTCATAATTAGTGTTAAATTAAATACTCAGTCATTTAAAAAAAATTATATAATTACAATCTTTAAAAATATTCTAAATTATTATATGTATTCAGCAGTTAAAATATATGTCTAAGTTTCCAAAATTATTTATCCCAGGTCCTACGCATGTTTCAGATGAGATATTGGAAGCCTTCCACACGCCCCAAATAGGTCATAGAACTCCTGAAATCTCAGATTTAATTTCAGAAATTGTTGCTGGTGTTCAAGATTTGCTATATACAAAAAATAACATTTATTTAGTTTCTCACCCTGCAACAGGTTTATGGGAAATGGCAATTAGAAATTGTGTTAAAAAGAAAGTACTTCATTGTGTAAATGGAGCATTCAGTAAAAAATGGGCTAAAGTTTCCGAATGTGTAGGCGTTGAATATGATGTGATAGATTATGAATGGGGAAAACCAGTTAGAGCAGAAGATATACAAAGTAAGTTAAATGAAGGCCATTATGATGCTGTTGCTATAGTGCATAATGAGACTTCTACTGGTGTGATGAGCGATTTAGAGAAAATTGGTGATATGATGAAAAATTTCCCAGATACATGCTTGCTTGTGGATGCTGTGAGCTCCATGGCAGGGGTTAGGATTGAGGTCGATTCATGTGGTATAGATTTTATTATGGCTTCGACCCAGAAAGCATGGGGTCTTCCGGCTGGTTTTTCAATTGCTTGTGTTTCAGATAAATTTATTGAAAAATCATCAGAGATTACAAATAAAGGCTACATCCTTGATATTTTTACTTATGAAAAATATTATTCAAAGAATCAGACCCCGTACACCCCTTCCATTCCTCATTTGTTTGGATTACAAAAAGTTTTACGCTTGATTAAAAAAGAGGGGCTTGAAAATAGATGGAGAAGGCATAAAGAAATGGCTAGATTCACTAGAGAATGGGCTATTTCAAAAGGACAATCACTTTATGCAGAAAAAGGTTTCGAGTCTGAAACTGTAACTTCAATAAGAAATGATATGAATTGGGATATTAATAAGCTCAATGATTTGTTGCTATTAAAGGGGTTTCGAATGGATAGAGGATATGGCTCTTTAAGAGGAAAAGTTTTTAGAATATCACATATGGGTAACATATTTATGGAAGATTTAGAAGAATATATAGAAAAGTTTGAGGAATGTTTAAATGTTTAAAGTATTAATAACTGATCCTATATCAGATAATGGTATGAATATTTTGAGAGATAATAATATCGAAATTTTTTATCACCCTGACTCAAAATTGGACGATTTAAAAGATATTATTAAAAAAGTTGATGGATGGATTATAAGAAGTGGGACTAAAATTAGTAATGACTTAATAAATTCTGCAGTCGAATTAAAGGTTATTGGTAGGGCTGGTGTTGGAGTTGATAATATAGATATTAATGCAGCCACTGATAGAGGTGTTGTAGTTATGAATGTTCCTGATGGTAATACAATTTCTGCTGCAGAACATACTATGGCTTTAATATCAGCATTATCTCGAAATATTCAAATTGGACATTTGTCGTTATTAAAAGGAGAGTGGAGAAGATCTGAATTAGTCGGAAATGAATTAAAAGGTAAGTTGCTAGGTGTTGTGGGTCTAGGTAAAATTGGAAGAGAAGTTATTAAAAGAGCACTTGGATATGAAATGAAGATTTTAGGATACGACCCATATGTTAATAAGCAGCTGTTTGACTCTGATACCATAGAAGTTGTTGATTTTGAAGAATTAGTTCTACGTAGTGATTACATAACTGTGCATGTTCCATTAGTTGATTCTACAAGAGGGCTCTTTAACTATGATACTTTAAAAAAGATGAAGTCTACCGCTAGAATTGTAAATGTCGCTCGAGGTGGAATTATTAATGAATCAGATTTAGCTAAAATTTTAAATGAAGATAAAATTATGGGTGCAGCTATTGATGTTTTTGAGAATGAGCCAATTTCTATTGACAACAGTCTTGTTTCAGCAAAAAATATATTGCTAACCCCTCATCTTGGAGCTTCCACCTTTGAAGCTAAGGAGGGCGTTTCCACTTCTATGTGTAGTCAAGTTTCTGACTTTTTGATTAATGATCAATTAGCAAATGCAGTTAATTTGCCTCTGGCTGATATGAGTTTGTTAAAAACATTAGCTCCTTATTTAAGATTAGGCAATGTCATGGGTAGCTTTTTATCTCAATTATCCGACTCCCCGATTCAATCATTAGAGATTGAGAGTTTTGGTGCAATAAACGATGTGAAACCTATAATGCTATCACTTTTAAAAGGTTTATTTGATAATGTTACAGATGTAAGAGTTAATTATGTTAATGTTTTAAGCATTGCAGAGGATCGAGGTGTTTCAGTTAAATTCAGTTATAACTCTTCGTCAGTTTCATATTCAAATTTAGTAAAAGCAATAATAAAAACTGAAAATTTTGAGTATAGTATAGAGGCATGTGTGCTTGATAATAAAATAATAAAAATAACAAAGATCATGGGCTATCAAATTGATGTGACTCCAATTGGCCAAATGCTCCTTATTCAAAATAATGATATTCCGGGAGTAGTAGGGAAGGTCGGAAGTGTGTTGGGTGCTAATAATATAAATATAGCTGAGTTTATATTAAGCAGAAATTCATCAGGTAGTGAAGCATATTCAATTATAAAGATCGATGAATGCGTCTCATCCAAAATATTAAAAGATTTATCGGTTTTAGATGAAATTATTAAAGTGAAACAGATAATAATAAATGAATAATTTTAATACAATTTTAGGTAGCTGGACTCCAGTTATTGGAGTTGAAATTCATCTTCAGCTTCTTACTAAAACAAAAATGTTTAGCTCTTGTGCTTGGGATTATAATGAGTCTCCAAATACACTCACCTGTCCTCTTACTATGGCATATCCTGGTACGTTGCCCATTATAAATAAAGAGGCTGTAATAAAAGCAGTTATGGTAGGAAAAGCATTAAATTGCGATATAAATAATTTTAGTGAATTTTCAAGAAAACACTATTTTTATCCTGATTTACCCAAAGGTTATCAGATTTCTCAGTATGATAAGCCATTATGCGGCAAAGGGTTTTTGGAAGTAGATTTAGATAATTCTGTACACACAATTAATATTACAAGAGCTCACTTGGAAGAAGACTCTGGTAAGATGTTGCATGGTGCTGATAATATCTCTTATATTGATTATAATAGAAGTGGAGCTCCGTTAATTGAGATTGTTACTGAGCCAGACTTTAGGAGTCCTGAATTAGTTGTCGCATTTTTGAAAAAAATGAAGAATCAATTAGAATATATTGGCGTCTCAGATTGCGATATGGAAAAGGGTAATTTAAGAGTTGATCTAAATGTTTCAGTTATGAAAAAAAATAGCACAAATTTTGGCGTAAGAAGAGAAGTTAAAAATTTAAATTCTTTCAGGTCAGTTGATAGAGCTATTCGATATGAGGTTGAAGAGCAGGTAAGAATACTAACAAATAATACAGAAGTTCAGCAATCAACTTTGATATGGGATGAAGGAAAAAATGAAACAAAAGTGATTCGTTTAAAAGAAGATGCAAATGATTATAGGTATTTTCCTGAGCCAGACTTACCACCTCTTACATTATCAGATGATATGATTAAGAATATTTTAATTGATATGCCTGAATTACTTGATCAAAAAAGTAAAAGATTTAAAGAAGAATATAATATCAATAATGAAGATTTAAAGTTTTTAATATCTACTAAGCAAATATCAGAATATTTTGAAAAAGCTGCTAAAATTTTTGATCAATACTCTATGATAATTAATTGGATACGTGTATACGTCATGCAAATAGTAAATAGAGATAAAATTGAAATTGAAAGTTTCTCTGTTACTCCTCAGCGTTTGGTTGAAATTTTAGAATTATTATCAAAAAATATTATTACTAAAGAGAGTGCAAAAAAAGTATTTGATGTGATGATTGATGATAATAGAAAGGCTAGTGATATAGTCAAAGAGCTAGGGCTTAACTTATCTAGTGATGAGGATGAACTTGAGTCAATAATTAAGAGAGTATTTTCTGACAACCCTATTGAACTAGAACGGTTGCAAAATGGAGAAGATAAATTGATAAAGTTTTTTATGGGCCTTGTTATGCGACAAACTAAGGGGAAATATCCTCCTAAAATAATAATTGACCTATTAAATAAAAGTATTTAGCTGTGATAGAAAAAATAGTAATCAAGCTTAATAGTTATAAGAAAAGATATAAAAAAAAGTTCGACACTCTATCAAATGTGTCCTCTGAAATAACTCATGATTTATTTGACAATAGTAAAAAGCGAATAGAATCAGAGAAAATTAAAATTCAGCTAAAAAAGAAATATTTTGATTTAGGATTGTATGTTGCTAAGCAATATATAAAATATGGTTATTCAGATTTTACAATTGATAAAAAATTTATAGACCTAAATGATTCTATAAAAAATAAAATATTAGAGTATCAACAAACTAAAGATTCAGCTGATATATAAAACCTTTGCAATAATGAGTTTTGAAGAGTTAATTTTGTCGGATATATAAAAAATAGTGATTTTATGAAATTTATTTTTATAAATAATGACAATTCAGGGTTTACTGAGTATAATCTAAGAAAAATTTATATTGTTTTGATATCTGTTTTGCTTGTTGCTCTTGTAACTCTTCCTTCAGCTTACTTTTTTCTAAAGTATGATGCTTTAATTGTTCAATCTAAAGAAGACAAATTAAAAAGTGAAAAACTGATAAAAGAAATGAACGCAAAAGTTTTAGAATCTTCTAGTAAAATATCAGATATTAAAGAAAAATTAGATACGTTACATGCAAAAGATGATAAGATAAGAAGCGTTATAGGCTTGCCAGAGATTCCTGATGATATTAGAAAGATGGGTATTGGCGGTGGGGCGAGTGATTTAGATGATGGGAGTTATGATATTGATAGTGAAGATATAAATTATTTTGTTTCAATAGTTGATTCTCTATTTAGAGTCTCATCTCTTCAAGCATTAAGCTATGAAAGAATAAATGATTATGTTGAAGTAAATATAGATAAGATAAATAGAATTCCATTTATCTACCCTGTTGATGTTTCAGAATGTAAATTTACATCAGGTTTTGGTATGAGAAATCATCCTATTAGAAATAGAAAAATTATGCATGAAGGTCACGATTTTGCTCCATTAGATAATTATTGGAATACTAAAGTATTTGCAACTGCAGATGGTGTTGTGAAAAAAAGTGGTAGCCACCCAACATATGGTAACTATGTAGAAATTGATCATGGTGATGGTGTTGTTACAGCTTATGCCCATCTTAGAGTGATAGGCTGGAGAGTAAGTAAAAATAAAAAAGTTAAAAGAGGTCAATTTTTAGGGTATATGGGTGATTCTGGATTATCAAAGGGTGTCCATTTGCATTATGAAATAAAAAAACATGGAAAAGCAGTAAATCCATCAGAATATTATTATAGTAATAATATATTTTAGAAATATTATATGAATGAAAATAAGTATTATATAGAAACTTATGGTTGCCAGATGAATGTGTATGATTCAGAACTAGTCGCAAGTTTGCTCAAAAAAACTGGCTATTCTGAAACTAAGCAAATTGAATTAGCTGACGTAATTTTTTTGAATACATGCGCTATTCGGGAAAAAGCTGAAGAGACTGTGCACAATAGGTTAGATAGTCTTCATTTTTTAAAGAAAAAAAACCCCAATCTTCTATTAGGGGTTCTTGGATGCATGGCTAAAAACTTAAAAGATGGAATTTTAGAAAGCCGTCCCTTCGTAGATGTTGTATTAGGGCCTGATTCATACAGAAAATTACCTGAGATTTTAAACGATAGAAAAAGCTCTGATCATTTTGTTGATACTAGGCTATCAAAATTTGAAGTTTATGATGACATGTTTCCTTCTAGGGCTGAGGGTATTAATGCTTGGATATCAATTATGAGAGGGTGTGACAAGTTCTGTACCTTTTGCATTGTGCCGTTTACTCGTGGAAGAGAAAGAAGTCGATCTATTCCAAGTATTATAAAAGAGGCAAAACATTCAGTAGATCAGGGGTTTGTAGAGATTACATTGCTTGGACAAAATGTTAATTCATATAGAACTCCCGAAGGTAGTTTTGCCGATTTGTTATCAGAAATTTCAAAGATTAAAGGTTTAAAGAGAATTAGATATACTTCTCCTCATCCTCGAGATATGACTGATGATGTTTTGAGAGTAATGAGAGATAATTCTAATATATGTAATTATATTCATTTGCCACTACAAAGTGGCTCAGATAGAATTTTAAAAAGGATGAACAGAACCTACAATAGATCTGAATTTTTAGCCTTGTGCGATAAGATAAGAAGCTATATGCCTGACTGCTCGCTGTCTACAGATATAATTGTTGGCTTTCCTGGTGAAACTAAATCTGAGTTTGAAGATACTCTAGACATTGTTAGGCAAGTTGAGTTTAACTCATCATTTATGTTCAAATATTCGAGCCGGCCAGGTACTAAAGCTTCTCAATACTCTGATCAAATACCTGAGAATATAAAACAAGATCGTTTAGAGAAATTAATTAGTTTACAAAAAGTGGTGACACATAATGTCAATAGTAGACTTATAGGTAAAGATTTACAGGTCATAGTTGAAAAAGAAAGTAAAAAATCTAAGAATCAGTGGGCTGGCAGAACAAATGGTAATACGTGGGTAATATTTGACAAAATGAATTTTAAGTTAAAAGATACAGTTACATTAAGAATTAATGATGCCCAAGGCATTACTCTTTTTGGAGATCCTATTGTATCTTAATAATAGGAGAATGAATGCAATTAATTAAAAACTTACTTTTTATTCTTATTTTGATAATTTCAGTTGTTTTTATTATCGATTTAATGGAGAAGAATAATGATAATTTTATCAAAGAAACATATTTAAAAACATCAATTGCAAAAAAAGACTCACCCAATGAATATAACAAAGAATTTTTAAAAACCAATAAGCCAATTGATCAGGTTAGAGTGAGGCTGCCTTTTACAGAATCAAAGGACCCCGGATTAAAAATATGGATTTTCTTTTTAGCCGTTTTAACAGTGGGTGTTTTTCTAGGCTTTATTATGGGATTAATTCATATAATTTCTCAAAAACGGGAAAATCTATCTTATAAAAGTAAATTAAAAAAATTACAATTAGAGCTTGATACTCTTAGAAATCAGAGTATTGAGGACGATCTTATATTGAATGATGATTTAAGTGATGATAATAAACCAGATGTAATGCTTAAATAATGGAGCTTGCTCTTATTATAGTAATTGTATGTATTATTGCAATTTACTTTTTCGCAACTTATAAACCTAAAAAGCAAGAAAACTTAAAAGATTTATATACTGAAGGACTAGATTTAATGGTTGATGGATATCGTCAAGGTGCTTATGAAAATTTTAAAAAAATAATAGCCACCGAAACAGATAATGTTAAAGCATATCTTAAATTAGGTCAAGTTATTAGGGAAGGTGGTAATCCTGAAAATGCGCTAAAAGTTCATATGTCTCTAAATTTTAGAAAAAATTTAACCTATTATGAAAGAGTTGAACTTTATAAAAACCTTGCATTAGATTATTATAAATTGAACGACTTAGACCATTCAATTGAGCAATGTAAAAGAATTCTTAAAATTAATCCTAAAAATGATTGGGCTTTAAGTAAGCTTGTGTTTTTTTATCAATCAAGTGGGGATTGGCTTAATTCAAAAAAATATTTAGATTTGAGACTCCAGTATTCTGGTCGTAAGGATTCCCATAAACTATCGCTATATAAAATTCAAGAGGGTAGAGCTTTTCTTTTGGATAATAAATTTCGGGCAGCAAGAGATTGCTTTGAAAATGCGTTAAACATTGATAATGATTGTGTTATTGCACACTATTTTATTGGTGATTCATATAGTCAAGAAAGTGATATGGCTTATAATAATGCTCAAAAAAATAAATCTGATAGTAATCAAAATGAATATGACTCATTAATAAAAGATGCTAAAGATTTATTGGCTAAAGCTATAGAAAATTGGGTTGATTATGCAAAACTAAAGCCAGAATCATCTTGGATGGTTATTCACCTACTTAGAGATGCTTTATTTGCTTTGGATAGGTATAATGAAATAGAGGTAATACTTAAAGATATTTTAGCCAATGACTCTGATAATGTTGATATAATTGCAGCTTTAGCTGATTATTATGATCATATGGGTGATTCGAAAAGTGCATTAAAAATTATTGATAATGGCTTAGCTAAAGATGATTCATCTCTTTTAGTAAGATTAATTAAATTAAAATTACTTTTTTCAGATTCAGCTAGTGATGCAAATAATAAAAAAATTAAATTAGAATTAGATAATTTAATTAAAGATATCGTTAAAGATAGTGATTATCAAGTATATAAAAACACATCAACTGATTCAGATGCCTTATGGCTATATTCGTTTGATTCAAAAGATAAAAATTAATGAAACTTCTTCTTCTATTTCTGTGCTGCTTTAGCTTTGTTTTTGTCGAAGATTTAAAAGAATTAAGAAATTATATTGAAGATATTGAGTCGGGTAATATGGATGTGCCTTACGACCTAATATATAGCTATGATAAAATTATTCCAAACAATCCAGTTTATCTATATTTAAGAGGTCTTATTGAAGTTGATGGTAGTAAGTCAATTGGATATTATAAAAAATTATATAATCTTGATCCGAAGCATGAGTTTGCTGATGATGCTGCAATGAAAATAGGAGAGTATTACTATTCTATAGGGTATTACATTCAAGCATCAGAGTGGTTGAAAAAAATGCCAGTTTATTATCCTCGATCTAATCGTTCAACAGATGCGGTTGATTTATTTATCAAGTCGCTTATTATTTCTGGTAAACAGGATACTGCGATGTTCTATTTAAAAATAATAAAAAGTCAAATGCCGAATATCATTGTAAATGAAGAATATGTCGATATGCTTAAAAGCTCATCATATCAAGATACCCCTGATGATATTCCTAAAGTTTTAGGAGAGTATTATTTTTTGCAGATAGGTGTTTATTCAGATTATGGAAATGCTCGAAAAGTTAGAGATGTTTTAAACTTGAAAGGTTTTAATTCGCAAGTTGAACATAAAAAAGTAGGCAGTAAAAGAATGTATATTGTTATAGAAGGGCGTTATTTGAGCGAAAGGCTCGCTAATAAAGCTTCTAAAAAAATAAAAAGAGTTTTAAACTACGAATCTATTGTGAAAAAAAATAATTAACGGAAGCGGATGTTGTCCCGGTGGACACCTCGGCCTTCAAAGCCGCTGAGGTCTAGAAATAGGCCTGGTGGGTTCGACTCCCACACGTTTCCGCCATTTCCTATAAAAATATTTATTCATTATTTCTTTGTATAGCGTTTTACAAAACAATAAATTAATCTACTTTAGTAAAAAATGAGTTTAAAAGTATGTTTGAAGATATCCAGAATAAATTTAGTAGAATCCTTAAAAATATCCGTGGTCAAGGTAAAATTACGGAAAGCAATATATCTGAGTCTGTTCGTGAGATTAGGCGTGCATTATTAGAGGCAGATGTTAATTTAAAAGTTGTAAAATCTTTTACGCAAAGAGTTATTGATAAAGCTACTGGAGATGTTGTTTTTGATTCAATAAAACCTGGCCAGCAATTTGTTAAATTAATTATGGATGAGCTAATCTCTACTCTTGGTAAAGAAAAGAAGGAAATTAAAATTGTAACCCCATCAACAATTATTTTACTTGCAGGACTACAGGGTTCTGGAAAAACAACAACTTGCGCTAAGCTAGCAAATCTATTGAGGAATAAATATAAAAAAAATCCATGCATAATTGCAGCTGACCTTCAAAGACCAGCTGCGATCGATCAACTCATAAGTCTTGGAAAAACAAATAACATACCCGTTTTTTATGATCGTGGGGGTTCTGCTCTTGATTCTGTGAAGTATGGACTAAAAGAACATAAAAAACTAAAAAATGATGTAGCTATAATCGATACTGCAGGTAGGCTACATATTGATGAGGAATTAATGTCTGAGCTTAAAGATATAGTAGGGTTCAGCAAGCCAAACAATATTTTTTATGTAGCTGATTCAATGACAGGTCAAGATGCAGTTAATTCTTCAAGTTCATTTAATGAAATAATAGATATAACAGGTGTGGTTCTGACAAAATTAGATGGAGACTCAAGAGGAGGAGCTGCAATATCAATAGCAGAAACAATAAAAAAACCTATAATGTTTTCAGGTGTAGGGGAAAAAGTTTCAGATTTTGAGGAGTTTGATCCAGAGAGAATAGCTAAGAGAATTTTAGGAATGGGTGATGTTATAGGTTTGGTAGAAAAAGCAAAAGACGCTTTTGATAGCATTGAATCCAAAAAGATAGAGCAACGTATTAAAGAAAACAAGTTTGACTTTAATGATTTTAAATCACAACTTTCACAAATGAAAAAAATGGGTTCAATGAAAGATATAATTAGTATGATGCCAGGAGTTGGAAGCAAGTTTAAGGGTTTAGAAATGGATGATCGTAAGTTAAAATGGGTAGAAGCGATAATAAATTCAATGACCCCTCTTGAAAGAGAAAATCCAGAAATTATTAATGGTTCTCGTCGGAAAAGAATTGCAAATGGAGCAGGAAGATCAATGCAAGAAGTCAATCAATTGCTAAAACAGTTTGGAATGATGAAAAATATGATGAAAAAAATGAACAAAAGTTCTAAGTTTAGGTTCCCAATTTAAAGAACATTAAGGAGGATTGATAATTGGTTAAATTAAGATTAAAAAGAATAGGTAGAAGAAAGAGTCCGTTTTATAGGTTAGTTGCCATTGATTCTAGAAAAAGAAGAGATGGTAGAGAAATAGAAAGGTTGGGTTGGTACAATCCATTAAAGCCAGGGCTTCATGCTGATGTTAATGAGGAACGCGTTAGATATTGGCTTGGAGAAGGCGCTGTACCAAGCGCAACAGTTTATAACTTGCTAACTAAAAAGGGTATAAATTTTAAAATTCATTTAGAAAGTATTGGTAAATCTAATGAAGAGATTAGTACGATGATGGAAGAATGGTATTCTAAGCAAAAGCAAAAATTAGAGAATGCAGAACTAAGGAAATTAGAGAAGAAAGCTACTAAAAAAGAAGCTAGTAAGCCTCAGATGGAAGCACCAGCAGAGGAAGCTCCAGCAGAGGAAGCTCCAGCAGAGG
>CEVN01013405.1_pt1 | contig 32339 bp, 30 predicted proteins | sample 427041 | NCBI WGS metagenome assembly CEVN01 (sample SAMEA2623463, study PRJEB7988) | marine metagenome | biome: marine biome (ENVO:00000447); feature: surface water layer (ENVO:00002042); material: "saline water (ENVO:00002010), including plankton (ENVO:xxxxxxxx)" | depth 5 m
TTTTCTAAAGAAGATTTAGAATTTCGCGATGAAGTTAGGGCATTCTTAGAAAACGAATACCCAAAACATATCAGAGAAAAAATGCATAATGGTGAAGAACTCACCAGAGATGAAGTAGTTGAGTGGCATAAATGTGTTGCTAAAAAAGGTTGGATGGGTCATTCCTGGCCGGTTGAGCATGGTGGAACAGGATGGGATGCTACCAAAATTTATCTATATTTGAGAGAGCTGGCCTTGGAGGGTTGTCCTACATTTATTCCGTTTGGTCTACAAATGGTAGCGCCTGTAATTTGGACTTTTGGAAGTGAAGAACAAAAGAAAAAGTTTTTACCAAGAATTTTAAATTTTGATGATTGGTGGTGCCAAGGTTATTCAGAGCCAGGCTCTGGTTCGGATTTGGCTTCTCTGAAGTGTAAAGCTGAGCTTGATGGCGATGAATATGTAATTAATGGTCAGAAAACTTGGACAACACTTGGACAGTTTGCAGATTGGATTTTTGTTCTAGTAAGGACTGATGACTCAGGAATAAAGCAGACAGGTATAACTTTCATTCTTGTTGACATGAAAACTCCTGGAATTGAAGTAAAACCAATAATTACTCTAGATGGTGATCATGAAGTAAATGAAATTTGGTTTGATAATGTTCGAGTACCAAAAGAAAATGTTGTGGGCGAAGTTAATCAAGGTTGGACTTATGCAAAATTTTTGCTGACTCATGAAAGGAGTTCTATTGCTGGAGCGCCTCAAATGAGGAGACATATTAACAGATTAGCAAATAAAGCTAAAAATACATTTCATGGGGATAAGCCTTTATCTGAAGATCCTACTTTCAACTCGAAGGTCGCACAGTTCCACTTAGATCTCGATGCACTGGAAATGACTGAACTAAGAGGTTTAGCTGCACAAAGAGAGGGTAGAAGCCCAGGTGCAGAATCATCCTTACTGAAAATTAAAGGTACAGATCTACAACAGAGACTAACAAGTCTAGCTGTAGAAGTTGCTGGTCATGATGCTATGCCATATGGAGGCCCATATGGTTTTTCAGATATTGAAGTGGCTGCGACAAAAGATGCTCAACTTACTGCACCTAAATATCTGAACTTTAGGAAAGTGACTATATATGGTGGCAGTAATGAGATTCAAAAAAATATTATTGCTAAGGCTATTCTGGGTCTTTAGTGGGGGAAAGAGATGAATTTAAGCTATACAGATGAACAAAATTTACTAAGAGATAGCGTTTCAAAATTTTGTCTTTCGGATTATGACTTTGAGACAAGAATGAAAAGCGTTGAGTCAGAAAAAGGCCACAATGAAGAACATTGGAAACTTTTTGCTGAGCTTGGTTGGTTAGCTATACCTTTTGCTGAAGAGCATGGTGGTTTGGATGGCAATGATGTCGATTTAAGCCTGATGTTTGAAGAATTTGGAAAGGCAATCGTGGTTGAACCTTATCTTGCTAACGTCGTCCTTGGTGGAGGAATTCTTAAGCGTTCCGATCTTGAAGACAAATCCAAATACATTGAAGGAATAATTAGTGGTGAATCTCAAGTTTCACTTGCTAATTATGAACCTACTAAAGGCTTTAATTTAGGAAATGTAGACTGTGAAATAAGTTCTGATGGAAATGTAAATGGGTTAAAAACCACAGTGCTTAATGCTCAAAATGCTAATTACTTTGTTGTCTTTGGGAAACAGGGAGATAGTTATGCTTTTGCTTTAGTTTCTAAGGATGCTGAAGGATTAGATTGCACAAGCTATAAAACATATGATGGTTTTGTATCTGGCGATGTTAAATTTAATAACTGTAAGGCTGAGGCAGTATTTTCTACTAGCAATGCTCTTGATATTCTCGAAGAAACAATCCTTGATGGTTTAATTTGTGTTTCATCAGAGGCAGTTGGTGCAATGGAAAAATGTTATCAACTAACGATTGAATACACTAAGCAAAGAGAACAATTTGGACAACCTCTATCAAAATTTCAGGCATTACAACATAGAATGGTTGATATGTTCATGGAGGCTGAATTCACAAAATCTTTTTTACTGAAGGTTCTTGCTACTAATGAAATTAATGAAAAGAGAAAACTTATTTATGGTTTAAAAAATCAGGTTGCTAAAGCTGGCAAGATGGTAGCTGAAGAAGCGGTGCAAATGCATGGTGGAATGGGTTGTACTGAAGAAATGTCTATAGGTCATTACCTTAAAAGAATGATGGTTATAGTGCATCTCTTCGGTAATGATACCTATTACCTGAATAAATACATAGAAAGTTAATTTTGGTTAAAAGATTTAATCCCGACAAAAGACGAAGACCAAAGGTTGATGACCACTTTGGGGACTGGAAGTGGAGAGAAGCTCTTGCAGAATCTATGGTCCCTATGATTGGAAAACTCTATCGGAATGGGGTAAGGCTCTTAATATATGGGCGTCCTTTAATTAACTGTTCAGCAATCGAAATTATGAAACTTCACCGATTTGTACGTGAAGTTGAAGGTAATGAGTTGAGTGAACTTGAAACATACCCAGTAATAGAACAAATCTCAAAAATGAAATTAATGCCCTGTGAAATTGATTTGGGAGAAGTGGTAGTTCATCTCTTAAATAACGATAAGTTAGATCCTGTAAAGCATGTAAAAAAAATGCTTGCAGAACAAATTAGAACTAAAAGATCTCACCCCTTACGACCAAAAGATATAGTTTTATATGGTTTTGGTAGAATCGGTAGAATATTAACCAGAATACTTGTCAGTGAAACAGGCCCTGGAGTAAATTGGCGCTTAAGAGCAGTTGTTGTAAGAGATTCTGGCAACTCAGAGGATCTAATTAAAAGAGCAAGTCTCCTAAGAAATGATAGTGTTCACGGGACATTTCCAGGCACAATCAGAGTTAATAGAAAAAATAATTCTCTGATAGTCAATGGAAATGAAATTGTTTTCATTTATGCTGATGATCCAAAAAAAGTAGACTACAAAAAACATGGAATTAAAAAGGCAACAGTAATTGATAATACTGGGGTTTGGAGAGACGAAGATGGGCTAAAAATGCATGTTAAAAATCCATCCGTCGAGAGAGTAGTTCTGACAGCTCCAGGCAAAGGGAAAATTAAAAATATTGTCTATGGTGTAAATGACCATAAAGTTAGTAATGAGGATAAGTTTTTGGCAGCTGCATCTTGCACAACTAACGCCATCGTTCCAGCCCTGAAAGTTGTAGATGATAATTTCAAGATCTTAAGTGGACATATTGAAACTGTGCATGCTTATACAAATGATCAAAACCTAATAGATAATTACCATTCCGCTGACAGAAGAGGTAGAAGTGCCGCTTTAAACCTTGTTATAACTGATACAGGGGCAGCAAAAGCTATATCTGGGGTTTTGCCTGAACTAAAAGGAAAACTTACAGCAAATGCGATAAGAGTGCCAACACCTAATGTGAGTTTAGCTATCATGCATCTCAATGTAAAAAAGGGTGTTTCTGTTGAAGATTTAAATCAATGCTTTAGAAATGCAGCTTTTCATTCAGGCCTTAGAACTACCATTGATTATTCTAATTCTTTGGATGCTGTTTCTTCTGATTTTTATAGCAATGAGTTTGCATGTGTTTTTGATTCTCAAGCAACTATTAGCAATTTTAACAACATAACTATTTACTGCTGGTACGATAATGAGTATGGTTATTCCAGGCAAGTTGCAAGGCTTTTAAATAAGGCTCTTGGTATTGATTTAGTTAGATATCCAAAACAGTAAATGAAAAAGGTAAAGGTAAGAAGAGGTCTTAATATACCTCTTCATGGCTCCGTAAAAAATAAAGAATTCGATCATATAATTCCAAAATTTGTGGGGATTCTTGCTGATGACTATTTCTCTCTAAAACCTAAATTTTTAGTAAAAGAAGGGGATGCTGTAGCTAAAGGAGATCCTATTTTTGAAGACAAAACCAATCCTGGTTTTTTTGTCAGATCTCCTGTTAATGGAAGTGTTAGCTCTATCAATAGGGGGGAGAAAAGAGCTCTTGTGTCCGTTATATTAGAAAACGACAAAGATGCAAATGAAGAGCTTGTTACATTTAGAAGAACTGGCAATGTTTCAAAAGATTTAAATTCAGCTGGTTTGTGGGATAGTTTTAGAGAAAGGCCTTTTAACAGAGTCCCCAATATTGATTCGAAACCTGATTACATTTTCATTAACGCCTGCAGACATGACAATTTAGAGTTTGAGCCTACAGATTTAATCGTTAATAACCTTGATGACTTTATTAAAGGTATTGAAACAATACAAAAATTAACTACAAATAAGACAGTTTTATGTGGATCGAAATATCTTCCTTTTGGGTATTTTCACAAATTTGATTTGAGTCAACGCATTATTGAAGGCAAATTTCCTGCGGGTAACAGTTCATTGCACATACAGCATATTAGACCAATGAAGAAAAGTGAAAAAACTTGGACGATAGATTGGCAAGATGTCTTGAGAATTGGGAAGGCTATGAATACAGGAAAGCTTTGTTATGAAAAGTATGTTAGTGTTTGTGGTCCAGCTTGTTTGGAGCCAAAATTAGCTAAGACTGTGTCTGGAGCTAACTTGGAAGAGCTTTCTGCGGGCAACTCAAAAGATAATTCAAGAAGAGTCTCTGGAAGCCTTTTATATGGAAGTCATGGAGATAGTTATTCAGATTTTCTTGGAAGATATTCAAACCAATTATCATTAGTGTCCGACGATAGAAAATCTACATTTTTTAACTGGTTGAAATTTGGATTTAAAGATCACAGCAATTCGAATGTCTTTTTTTCCAGTATTTTAAAACCTAAAAAATTCAATTTTGATACCAATATCAATGGTGGGTATAGAGCAATTGTTCCAATTGGAGTTTTTGATGAGGTAAATCCATTTGATATAGACCCTACATTATTCTTAAAATCATTGGCAATAGGAGATTTAGTGGCATTAAGAGAATTGGGAATCTTTGATCTTGCAGCAGAAGATATGGCTATATTTTCTTATGTTTGCCCTAGTAAATATGATTATGTGACCCTATTTAATAACTGTATGGAAATGATCTGGAAAGAGGAAACATCTTGAAATTTTTAGAGAAATTTTTTGATAAAAAAAGACCTTCGAAAGAAAATAGGTATTTCTATTTGTATGAAGTTGTACAAAACTTCTTTTTCTCTACAAAAGTAGCAACAACCGGTAAAACACACATAAGAGATAGGCTAGATGTCCAGAGGGTCATGGTTGTAGTGTGGTTGGCAACATTTCCAGCAATGTTCTGGGGTATGTATAACATTGGTTATTGGGGTCTGGATTACCTTGATAAAGGAGGTTTTTCTTCAACGGGAGACTGGCACAATTGGCTAGTGCAATTGGTGGGCACTGATGCTAATAATCACATTCATAGATTTTGGTTTGGAATGGTCTACTTTGTGCCAATTTATTTAACAGTTTTTATTGTCGGCATAGCATGTGAGGCTATATTTGCAACCATAAGAAGACATGAAATCAATGAGGGAGCCTTTGTTTCAACTGTTCTATTCTCTCTTAGCTGTCCACCTGATATACCACTTTGGCAAGCTGCAACTGGAATAGCTTTTGGTATCGTTGTTGGTAAAGAGCTCTTTGGAGGAACTGGAAAAAATTTCCTTAATCCAGCATTAACCGGTAGAGCCTTTATATACTTTGCTTACCCAACTGAATTATCAGGTGATATGGTCTGGATCTCTGGCTTAGTGGACAATGGACTAATTGATGGCTATTCAGGAGCTACAGCACTAGGAATAGGAGCTCTAGGAGGCATAGAAGCAATGGATAAAGGGCTTGGAGGCGCTTTTACATGGAGCCAAACTTTCTTTGGTCAAATTCCAGGTTCCATAGGTGAAACTTCGACGTTTTTAATTCTTCTGGCCGGGGCATATTTGGTTTATACCAAAATTGCTTCTTGGAGAATTATCTTTGGGACTTTAATTGGGATGATAGTGATGAGTGAGCTCTTGCGATTCATTGGCTCAGAAAACAATCCTATGTTTAGTGTTCCTTGGTATTGGCATCTATCAATTGGTGGTTTTGCCTTTGGCATGATCTTCATGGCAACAGAGCCTGTTACTGCTGCTAGCACCAATAAAGGAAGATGGATCTATGGTCTATCCATTGGTGTTATTGCTGTCCTTATACGAGTGGTAAATCCTGCCTTTCCTGAAGGAATGATGCTGGCAATTTTATTTGCAAATTTACTTGCTCCAGCAATAGATTTTGCTGTCACAACTAGTCAAACAAACAAGAGAATGCAGAGGTACAATTCATGAGAAATTTGATAGTTCCTTTGTTCGCATGCATAGCTTGTGCAGTTGTTGTTTCTATTACTGCTGTAATAGTAAGGCCCGAACAAATAGCAAATGTAGAAAATGAGAAGAAGGTCAAAATTTTATCCGCAGCCTGCATTAAATTTGAGGTAAGCCAAGATGAGAAAGAAAGAGGTTGTATTTCAATAACCGAAGATCAGGTTGATGAGGAGTTCAAAAAAATTACCACAGTATATATTGATTTCAGATCAAATGAATTTGTTGCTGTTGACCCAAACTACGATCATTTAAAGGCCGTATTAAAACCAGAATTATCTGAGTTAGTGCCAAAAGAAAAGGACATCGCCATCTTGAAAAGAAGGGAAAATGTCGGCCCTATCTATGTCTGGACCAATGAGGATAAAGAATTAGAGAAAGTAGTAATACCCATAAGAGGCTACGGTTTATGGGGAACTTTATATGGCTATTTATCTTTGGCTTCAGACCTGAATTCAGTGAATGGTATTGAATATTATGATCACAAAGAGACACCGGGATTGGGTGGTGAAGTAGATGCTGATTATTGGAAAGACATCTGGGTGGGTAAATTAGTTTACAACCAAGATGGCGGAGTTGACCTAAGGGTCGTAAAAGGAGCTGCTAAAGATGAGTATCAAGTTGATGGTTTAACTGGAGCCACACTAACAAGCAATGGCGTAACTGACATGATAAATTATTGGCTTGGAGATGAAGCCTATGGACCAGCTCTGAGAAATTTAAAGGAGCATATTAGAAATTTATGAAACTTACTGGGAAAGAAGCACGCAAATTACTTTTTGATCCAATAGTGGAAAACAACCCAATTGCGCTTCAAATTTTAGGTATTTGTTCAGCTTTAGCAGTCACTGTGAAAATGGATGTCACTTTGGTGATGTGTGCTGCTTTAACAACCGTAGTAGCCTTTTCTAATTTTTTTGTTTCAATAATCAGGCAATACATTCCCGACAACATAAGAATCATTGTGCAAATGACGATAATTTCTTCTTTGGTCATTATCGTTGATGAAGTCTTAAAAGCTTACGTTTATGAAATTAGCAAACAATTGTCTGTCTTTGTAGGTTTAATAATTACCAATTGTATTGTCATGGGTAGAGCAGAAGCATATGCGATGAAAAATCCGCCTATTAGAAGCTTCCTTGACGGTCTGGGTAATGGTTTTGGTTATAGCTTTATTCTGATAGTTGTAGCTTTCATAAGAGAACTATTCGGTGCTGGAGAGCTCTTTGGAATTCCAGTAATGCCAGATTGGTATCCGAAAAATAACTTTCTTCTTCTACCGCCAAGCTCTTTCATAATTATTGGTTTGATGATTTGGGGGATTAGAACCTATAGTAAGAGTCAAGTTGAAGAAAATGAAAACCCACTCAAAGCTCATACTTTTAAACCTTTAACAGTAAAAAAGGAGGCAGCTAATGGCTGATCTAACTAGTCTTTTTGTTAAAACAGTCTTTATTGAAAATATAGCTTTGTCACTCTTTCTAGGTATGTGCACATTCTTTGCTATTTCAAAGCAAGTAAAGGCAGCATTTGGTTTAGGTATTGCTGTTATTGTGGTGCTTACTCTTACTGTGCCGTTAAACAACCTAATCTATACATATGTTTTAAAAGAAGGAGCTCTAGCTTGGGCGGGTCTTCCAGAATCTAACCTAGAATTTGTTGAGCTTATTACCTACATTGGGGTCATTGCTGCAGCCGTGCAAGTGCTTGAGATGTTCTTGGATAAATATGTGCCCGTACTCTATAACCAGCTTGGAATATTCTTGCCTTTAATAACAGTAAACTGCGCCATATTAGGTGCCTCTTTATTTATGGTAGAAAAGAACTATAACTTTGTAGAGAGTGTTACTTATGGTCTAGCTGCTGGAGTAGGATGGGCCTTGGCTATAGTTTTACTCGCTGGAATAAGAGAAAAATTGAAATATAGTGACATACCTGAGGGCTTAAGGGGTCTTGGTATAACTTTCATTATTGTTGGACTAATGAGTTTTGGGTTCATGTCATTTGGAGGTATTTTACTTTAATGCTTAATACAGATATAACAGACTTATATTTAGGTATAGCTGCTTTCACACTTATAGTTAGTTTCCTAGTGGCTTTCGTAATGTTTGCTAGATCAAAATTAGTGCCAAGTGGAAACGTGAATATCGAGATCAATGGTGATCCAAGCAAAACAATCACAGTAGCTACTGGCGACAAACTTTTAAGTACACTTGCATCTAAAAACATTTACCTTGCTTCAGCTTGTGGTGGGGGAGGAACATGCGCTGAATGTAAATGCCAAGTAGTTGATGGTGGGGGATCAATATTACCAACTGAAACTTCTCATTTTAATTACAAACAACAAAATGATAATTGGCGTCTTTCTTGTCAGGTGCCAGTGAAGAGAGACATGAAAATCCAAATACCCGAGGAAGTGTTCGGTGTCGAAGAATGGGAATGCGAAGTAGTTTCAAATGATAATGTAGCTACATTTATCAAAGAACTAGTGCTGAAATTACCTAAAGGTAAAAAAGTAAAATTCAAAGCCGGAGGATATGTACAACTTGAAGCGCCTGCTTTCGAAGCAATTGATTATAAAGATTTTGATATTGCTGAAGAATATCATGAGGACTGGGATAGATTTAAGATTTGGGATAATGTTGCAAACAATCCGGAACCTATAATTAGAGCCTATTCAATGGCTAACTTTCCACTTGAAGAAGGGGTACTTAAATTCAATATCAGGGTAGCGTCCCCACCTCCAGGAACAGACTTTCCTCCAGGTGTGATGTCTTCGTATGTCTTTAACTTAAAGCCTGGTGATAAGGTAAAGGTCTTTGGTCCTTTTGGTGAATTTTTTGCTCGTGAAACTGACAATGAAATGGTATTTATTGGTGGTGGTGCTGGTATGGCCCCGATGCGTTCTCACATCTTTGATCAATTGATTAGATTAAATTCTAATAGAAAAATTTCTTACTGGTATGGGGCCAGAAGTATGAAAGAGATTTTCTATCAGGAAGAGTTTGAAAAACTGGCCAGAGAAAATGAAAATTTCACCTTTCACATAGCTCTATCTGATGCTTTGCCTGAAGATAATTGGGATGGTTTAACTGGTTTTATACATCAAGTAACTGAAGATGAATATCTATCAAAACACCCAGCCCCAGAAGATTGTGAATACTATCTTTGTGGTCCACCAATGATGAATTCTTCTTGCATGAAAATGCTTAGTGATCTTGGTGTTGAAGACGAAAATGTAATGTGCGATGACTTTGGTATCTAGACTTTTAACTGTACTTATAATTCTTTTTCTTGTTGCGTGTTCACAAGAGAAAGTCAAAGTTATAGAAGGCTCAATTTATGGCACCACTTATTCAGTCCAATTCACTAAAGATGTAGATAAAGAAAAAATTAAAGGTCTAATTGAAGCAGAGCTAAATAGAATCGATATGATTTTTTCAACCTACAAAGAAAAATCTTTAATAAGCATTATCAATAATAATTTAAATTGTGTTCAGGATGCTGTGGGATTGATGACAGACCAGATAGATCCTTGGTGGATTAAACAAGAAAATTCTAATTGGAGTAAATTTTGCACATCTGATGAGTTCGATTATCTTTTTTATTTATCACATCAAATAAAAGAGAACAGTAATGGTGCTTTTAATCCAGTTGCTTTATCTGAAAATGTTGACTTTTATTGCCCCCAATCGGTTTGCTTAGATTTTTCAGCTATAGGTAAAGGTTATGCGGTAGATAAAATAAGCGAACTTCTTGTAAAGCTTGGTATCACAGATTATTTTGTAGAAATTGGTGGTGAAATAAGTATAAATGGTACAAAATTTGGCGATTCTTGGACTTGGGCCATTAATAACCCTTTTGACTTCAGTTCCGAAGCCTATAGAGCGTTTAAAGCTCCAGAAGAGGGTATCTCAATAGCAACATCAGGTGAATATAGAAACCCAGGCCATATCTGGGGTTATGAAGTAACACTTATACATAAAGGCAATATACAGAAATTTATGGAAGGAGCTTTCGAGGGCAATGGTGGTAAAAATGTTGCTTCAGTTACAGTAATTGCTGACAACACTACAGAAGCTGATGCTTGGGCAACTGCAATGTATGTTTTAGGCATAGAACAAGGTCTTAAAGTCGCTAATAGAGAAGGTTTATCAGTGTTTTTTATAAGAGAAGATGGCAAAACCATGGAATCCTTAATGTGGGGTTTAAAAACTCTATCGCCTGAACAATTGATAGAGGAAATAAAAGAACAAATTTAGTAAGATAACGATAATGATAAATACAATTTTAGGCTTAATAGTTGCTGTTTTAGCAATAGCAGGCATGTCTATTGGTCTAATTCTAAGAGACAAACCTCTACAGCCTAGTTGTGGTGGTATTTATCTGTCAAAAGGTGATACATGCCAGGTTTGTGGCAAAGTTAAAGACTAAAGCTACTCACATTTCAGATTAATCAAAGAATACAAGTAATTTCTGGTTGCTGTATCATCCATCCAGCTATCGGAAGTTGCAATAAGATCTAAACATCCTTGGTTATCAAGGTTTATTGGCATACCTTTAAATAAATAGGAATTATTATCCCATTCATTTGCCTTAGGTTTTTGAGGCAATCTGCTCTCTGGAATCGTTGTAAAATAAGCATTGCCATCATTTAAGGCTATGTGTGAGCCATGCAAATTAGATGCGAAATCTCTAGTGGAGTGAAAAATATCTAGATCACCATCATTGTCAAAATCTCTCAAGTAGATATTACTTTCACCATGATGGGTTGCTTGGCGTGCTTGATCATTGAAGTTAGTGTTCGTTACATCCACAAGATTCCCAGTTCCATCGCCCACTAAAACCTGTACATATGCGCCCTCGTAATAGGGCAAATCTCTTGTGATGCCTACAATGACGTCGTTATTACCATCATTGTTTAAATCGCCCCATGCCGCATGATTAAACTTGTTATGATTCCTTCCAAATGGGCCTTCTGGTAATTCAATTAAGGTCCAGTTACCTATCTCTGCTGTACCATTGCTAATTAGCACAAAACCTTCTTCAGGCATGGTATTTGGTCGATTATCAAAGTTCCAAAAAACAAGATCATCGTAGTTATCATTATTTAGATCCACCATTAAGCTACTCATGGGATTTCCATAAGCTTGCTGCAAAGTGAAATCTAGATCTTCTTGAATAACAAAATTACCAAAACCATCATTAACCAGCAATAAGTTGCATGCAAAAACGTCATAATCCCCGTCATTATCGAAGTCTCCAGTGCTAGCATCATGACTAAAACCACAAATTTTGCCATTGCCATCATTTTGATCATCAATATTGGCTGAAGCATCATTAAATCTACCCGATGAATCACTTAGCAAAAGCAAATCAGGGTAGGGCAAAATAAAGTTATTAGCATAATCTGGATCACGATACTGCAAACCCATTGAACCGCCAAAAATATCGTCAATACCATCATTATTAAAGTCAGCAATTGCTAGCCTATAAGCAAATGGATGTGTTGGAGCTTCTCCTGAATAATAGATGGAATTATCTTCGTATAAATTACCATTACCATCATTAAGATAGATATTAATTGGTGCATCCACTTTTTGGTCTGGTTCAATCGTATGGGGGAATAGTGCCCAAGCTACTACGATGTCCTCAAAACCATCGCCATTAAAGTCTCCAGTTGCCATATTGTGGGCATCCTGACCAAATAGAGCATTTTCAAAAACCTGACAATCATTTGGGGTTGGGTAGCATATAGTTGCTGAAAATCTATCACTTAATTCTATACCCCCAAAACCTAAATTATGTGAGGCAAAATAATCTGTTTGTAGGGTCGAATGATTGTATGGAGGGGGTGAAGGCACATATTTGAGATTATCCTCGTCTCTAGTGACTGTGTGGGTTAAAGTAAGTGATCCTTGAGGGCAAGATGCGGTCTGAATTGAACTGATTTGCACATCAAATTCCTCCTGATTTAATAGGGTTATGGGTGCCCTGTAAGAAAAGTTTTTGTTGTCATTTGTCGAAATCCAATAAATGTCATCACTTTCCAGTATAAAAGAACAGTTATAATTAGCTGTAATGCTTATATTAACTGGCTTATAGCTTTTTATATCAGATGGAAAATTGGTAACATTTATTGTTAGTAGTACTTCGTCAGAGCCATTTTCATTATTTGAGCTTGAGCCACCACATCCAACTAAAAAAAATAAAAGAAAAATGATTATTCTTAGACTCATATGTGAATAATAATATGATTCAGATGCTGCCCGTCAACCCGGCAATGATTGCTGTACCTATTAAGGCGAGCACAAATGCAGGACCACCAGCATCGTTTCCCTCTGACTCCTCAAATATCTTTATTCCAATCGCAAATAAACCGAAAAATATAAAAAAACCAAGAATTTCCATATTTCAAGCGTATAAAAAAAGGGCTACCATCTCAAGCAGCCCTTAATAAGTTTCTTTACATTAAAACTGATCTTCTTCAGTAGATCCTTTCAATGCTGAAGTTGAACTTTCTTCACCCTGTATGCAGTTGTTTACTGCATCAAAATAGCCTGTTCCAACTTCCTGTTGATGTGATACAAAAGTATAGCCTTTTTTAGCGTCTTCAAACTCTTTTTCCTGTAGCTTAACGTAAGCTGTCATACCGTCTGCAACATATTCGTTTGCTAGGTTAAACATGCCATGCCACATTGAATGAATGCCAGCTAAAGTGATGAACTGAAACTTGTAGCCCATTGCGCCAAGTTCTTTCTGGAATTTAGCTATAGTTGCATCATCAAGGTTCTTTTTCCAGTTGAAAGACGGAGAACAGTTGTATGCCAACATAATTTCTGGGTGATCTTTCTTAATAGCTTCAGCAAATGTTTTAGCTTGCTCCAGATCTGGCTTAGATGTTTCACACCATACAAGGTCAGAATAAGGTGCATAAGCCAAGCCTCTTGCAATAGCTTGGTCAAGTCCTGCTTTAGTCCTAAAAAAGCCCTCTGAAGTTCTCTCGCCAGTCAAGAATGGTTTGTCGTTTTCATCTACGTCTGATGTTACTAAATCTGCTGCATCAGCATCTGTTCTAGCAATTAAAATTGTAGGAGTGTTTGATACGTCTGCAGCTAGTCGTGCAGCTATTAATTTTTGCACCGCTTCTTGAGTGGGAACTAGAACTTTTCCACCTAAATGGCCACATTTTTTCACGCTTGCTAGTTGATCTTCGAAGTGTACTCCAGCAGCACCTGCTGAAATCATTCTTTTCATGAGCTCAAAAGCATTTAAGTTGCCACCAAAGCCTGCTTCTGCATCAGCAATAATTGGAGCAAAGAAATCAACTTTTGGTTCGCCATTAGAGTTCATCCATTCAATTTGATCTGCTCTTCTGAAGGCATTATTAATTCTTGTAATTACTTTAGGTACTGAGTCGACAGGGTAGAGCGATTGATCGGGATACATTGTGCCAGCTGAATTATTATCAGCAGCAACCTGCCATCCTGATAAATAAATGGCTTTAACTCCAGCTTTGACCTGTTGCACGGCCTGTCCACCAGTTAAGGCCCCCAAACAATTGATATAATCTTCTGTGAATAGGTAGTTCCAGAGTTTTTCTGCTCCTTTTCGAGCTAATGTACATTCAGGCTGTAGAGAGCCTCTTAATTTAACAACTTCTTCTGCAGAATATGGTCTTTTGACATGTTTCCATCGAGAATTTTCGGCCCAATCTTTTTGTAAGGCAGTTACTTGATCGTTTAAATTCATTAAATACTCCTATACGCTGGCAATGTGAGGAAATCAGTTAACTCGGCGCTTATAACCAATTTTTTAAGTAATTTTTTGGCCTCGACAAGCTTATCTGAATCCAAAGAGCTTTGCCCCAACTCTTCTTCGACAACATTGTATTCTTCATCCAGCATTTTTTCAAATGACGTCTTTGTTGCAACAATTCCTGTATCCATTGTTACGCCATGCTTAACCCATTGCCACAAAGAGCTTCTAGAAATCTCAGCTGTTGCTGCATCTTCCATAAGCCCATAAATTGGTACACAACCAACACCTTTCAACCAGGCTTCGATATATCTTAAAGAAACCCTAATGTTTGATCGAAAACATGCTTCAGTAAAATCGCCTTCACATGGGGTAATTAGGTCAGCTTGTGTAATCTCATCGTCTTCTCTCATAACATGCAACTGATTAGTCTTGCCGACATCAAATGCATTGGAGAATACATTATTAGCGATATCAGATAACCCTGGATGAGCAATCCAAGTTCCATCATGTCCATTGCTTGTTTCTAGCAATTTATCGCCCATTACTTTTTCAATAATACTCTCGTTTTCAACTGGATCTTTAGAAGGTATTAATGCCGCCATACCTCCCATGGCAAATGCCCCTCTACGATGGCATGTCTTAATTAGTAGCCTTGAATATGCATTCAAAAATGGCTGATTCATGCTAACTTGACCTCTATCTGGTAATAATTTATTTGCATGGTTCTGAAAGGTTTTGATGTAACTAAAAATGTAATCCCATCTACCACAATTTAGGCCCACGATATGCTCTTTAAGCTCATAAAGAATTTCATCCATTTCGAAGACCGCAGGCAGAGTTTCAATTAGACATGTAACTCTAACTGTTCCTCTTGGTAAATTTAGATAATCTTCACAATAATCTATTATTTCATTCCATAACCTTGCCTCTAAATGAGACTGTAATTTAGGAATATAAAAGTACGGTCCTGTACCTTTATTGATTAATTCTTTAGCGTTATGAAAAGCATAGAGACCAAAATCACATAAGCAGCCATATGGATTTTCATCATTAATATCTATCCCTTTTTCCTTAAGATGTAAGCCTCTAACTCGACACATTAAAGTGGCTATTTCATCATTTAATTTATACTTTTTATTATTGGTTGGGTTTTCAAATGTGATAGTTCTTCTTACAGCATCGTACATATTCCTTTGACCTAATGCTACATTCTCCCATGTGGGGCTTAATGAATCCTCAAAGTCTGCCATAAACACTTTCACATCTGCATTCAAGGCATTTATTATCATCTTCCTGTCAACTGGGCCCGTTATTTCAACTCTTCGATCCAACAAATCATCTGGAATCTCTCTTACTTTCCATTCCGAATCTCTTATTTCTTTTGTTTCAGTTAGGAAATCTGGAGCTTTTCCGGAGTTAAAGTCTTCTTGTTTTTGTTCTCTTGCAGCCAATAGTTCAGTTATTCTGCCATCGAATTTATTGTGAAGATCCACTAAAAGTTTTTTAGCTTCTTCACTAAAAATAATTTCTGCATCTTCAGGTATTTGAAATTTGAATTTTATGCTCATAACTATTCCTCCTCAGCTAAATCTGATGCAATTCCAATGTAAGTTTTAGGTGTTAATTCTTTGAGTAAATTTTTATATTCTTCAGATTTTACAAGAGCATCAACTGCCTTGAGATAAGAATCTCTGTCCATTTTCTGACCTCTGCTTAATTCCTTTACTTTATCGTATCCATCCTTCATTCCTTCAAGTCTCAAAAAGCTTTGCAATGCTTCAGCTAGAAGTTCATACCTATCGTCAAGATCAGACGTAATTTTTGCTTCATTTGCCACCAGCTTATCTAGTCCTTTCAAAATTGAATTTTTTGCAATTTCTAAGTACCCAAAAGCAGAACCAATATTTCTTAAAGTAGTTGAATCAGATAAATCTCTTTGTAATCTTGAGACGGTTAATTTGTTTGCGAGATGATCGAAAATTGCAGTAGATAAACCTAAATTTCCCTCAGCATTTTCAAAATCAATTGGATTAACTTTATGAGGCATAGTTGATGACCCAACCTCATCTTTTTTCAATTTGAGGGTGAAATAATCGAATGAAATATAGGTCCATATATCTTTAGATAAATCAAGCAAAATATTGTTTACCCTTATAGCTGAATGAAATAAATCGGCCATGTAATCATGCGGTTCTATTTGGGTTGTTACTTTTGTTAATTTAAGGTCTAGTTCCTCAAAAAACTTTTCTGTAGCTTTAATCCAATTAGTGTTTGGAAATGCTAATTTATGAGGATTATAGTTTGCTGTTGCTCCTCCCCATTTTGCAAAGAATTTGGCATTATTCATTTTTGTGTTTTCATTGGCGAGCCTTGTATTAAACACATTTATTTCCTTGCCTAGTGTAGTAGGAGAGGCTGGCTGTCCATGGGTTCGTGAGAGCATTGCTAAATCTTTATTTTCCAGGGCTAAAGCTTTGAGTTTATGTCGAATATCGTTAACCCACGATAAAACTGAACCATGCATTTTTTTGAGCATTAATGCATAACTAGTGCTGTTAATATCTTCAGAAGTTAGAAAGACATGAATTAGACTTTGAATATTTTCAAAACCTTCAAATTGTTCTGCTAAAGCTAGTTCAACAGCCTTAACATCATGATTTGTTGTTTTCTCAATTTCTTTAACCCTTAAAGCTAGGCTGTCTGGTAGTTCTGATGAGAGTTTATCTAATTGGTTTGTGATTTCAGTTGTTAGAAGATCATTTCTGAAATTATTCAAAAAGTATTTAAGCCATTCAACTTCTACTTTTAGTCTGTTTTTGATTAGCCCTAGCTCAGAAAATATTTCACGAGTTTCTTCTGTTTTATCGTGATATCTGCCATCCAGAGGTGAGAGGCTCCTCAGATTTTTCTCATCCATAGGCTTGGTAATTATACCCTCTATTTTCTGCCCAGTTGTAATAAATTTTTGAAATTCTATCTTTAATTACAGAGCCGCCTAAACATTCTTCATCTCTATATATTACTGCTGACTGTCCAGGAGTAACGGCTAATTGAGGTTGATCAAATTTGACATCAAAACCTTGGTCTGATTTTGACACTTTGGCTTTTACCGCTTCCGATTGATATCTTATTTGCACCTTACAATCAAAATCTTCTTCAACTTCTTCATTTATCCAATGCATATCTTCAAGATAACACCCATCACTATAGAGAAGAGGGTGAGAACTTCCTTGAACAACAGTAAGTTCATTAGAATCAATATCTTTATGAGCTACATACCATGAATCTTGCTCTTTACCTTTAATTCCACCCAGACCAATGCCTTGCCGTTGCCCAAGCGTGAAATACATTAAACCATCATGATCGCCCAATAAATCGCCATTTTCATCAAGTATTTTTCCAGGCTTTTTGCCGAGGAAATTGCCAATGAAATCGTTATATTTGTTTTTACCAATAAAGCAGATTCCTACAGAATCCTTTTTCATTGAAGTGGTAAGGTTGTTATCTTGAGCTATGGATCTTACTTGCGCTTTTGTTAGTTCACCTAAAGGAAAGATAGTTTTCTTGAGATCTTCTCCAAGCACTTGGTGTAAAAAATAGGATTGGTCTTTTTTAGGGTCCGTTCCTCGCAACAGTCGCATGTAGTCTCCATCTCCTTTTAATCTAGCATAGTGTCCAGTAGCTATATAGTCTGCTCCTGTTTCCAAGCAGTAATCTAAAAAGGCTCTAAATTTTATCTCTTTGTTACATAGAATATCGGGGTTTGGTGTCAGCCCAGCGTGGTGGTCTGAAAGAAACTTTTTAAAAACTTTATCCCAGTAATCTGAAGAAAAGTTTGCCTGATGCAGAGGAATGCCTATTTGATCGCATACTTCTTCAGCATCTTTAAAGTCCTGTTCAGAGGTGCATTCTATATTAGGGGCAGAGTTGGTCCAATTCTTCATAAAGATGCCTTGAACCTCGAATCCAGCCTCTTTAAGAAGTAAAGCAGATACAGAAGAATCTACTCCTCCAGATATGCCAACTATAACTTTTTTTTGCTTTTCCACATTAATTAGGTTTTGAGTCTTAATATTTAGTGTAAATCTAAGTATAATCAAGCCACAAATTTTAGGGTATGAGTAAATCAAAGATTAAAGTCCCAAGCAAGGGCGAAAAAATAACTTACAAAAATAACAAGCTGGTAGTGCCAGATAATCCGATAATTCCCTTCATAGAGGGAGATGGCATAGGTGTTGATATAACACCTGTTATGCTCGATGTGATTAATGCAGCTGTAGAAAAAGCATATGATGGCAAAAGAGAGATAAGCTGGATGGAAATCTACTGTGGTGAAAAATCAGTAGAAGTTTATGGAGATAATGAATGGTTGCCTGAAGAAACACTCCAAGCTTGCAGAGATTATAAAGTATCAATTAAAGGGCCATTAACAACTCCTGTTGGTGGTGGTATTCGTTCACTAAATGTGGCTATTAGACAAAAATTAGATCTTTACGTGTGCTTGAGGCCAGTGAAGTATTTTGATGGTACTCCAAGCCCTGTAAGACGTCCTGATCTAGTTGATATGGTAATTTTTAGAGAGAATTCAGAGGATATTTATGCTGGTGTTGAATTTGAATCTAATACAGAAGCTGCAAACAAGCTAATAAAAGTACTTCAAGATGATTTTAATGTTGAAAAAATAAGGTTTCCAGAGAATTGTGGGATTGGAATTAAACCTATTTCAGAGGAAGGATCAAAACGTTTAATTAGAAAAGCTTTTGAATATGCTATTCAAAATGAAAAAGACTCTGTAACACTTATACATAAAGGCAATATACAGAAATTCACAGAAGGAGCTTTCATGGATTGGGGTTATGAATTGGCTCAAGAAGAATTTGAAGGAAAACCACTTGATGGCGGACCTTGGCATGTATTTAAGAATCCAAATACTGGTAAAGATATTGTAGTAAAAGATGTAATCTGTGATGCTTTTTTGCAGCAATGCCTATTAAGACCAGCTGATTACGATGTTCTAGCTACACCAAACCTTAATGGTGACTATCTCTCAGATGCTTTAGCAGCACAAGTTGGAGGGATTGGAATAGCTCCTGGAGCAAATCTTGGCGATGAAGTAGCAGTATTTGAAGCAACGCATGGAACTGCACCGAAATATGCAGGTCAAGATAGAGTAAACCCAGGCTCCCTGATACTTTCAGCTGAAATGATGTTAAGGCATATGGGGTGGATTGAAGCTGCTGATTTAATCATAGAAGCTATGCAAAAAACCATAAGCAAAAAGAGAGTTACTTATGATTTTGCTCGTTTAATTGACGACTCTGAAGAAGTGAGTTGTTCTAAGTTTGGTGAATTGCTAATTAAAAGAATTCAAAAGTAATATATTACTTAGATCTAAAGGTTATTCTGCCTTTTGATAAGTCATAAGGGGACATTTCTACAGTAACATTATCGCCGTTAAGTATACGGATGTAATTCTTTCTCATTCTGCCTGATATATGGGCTGTAATGACATGATCATTTTCTAGCTTGACTCTAAACACAGTGTTAGGCAAAACCTCGATTACGGTTCCCTGCATTTCAATAGTGTCTTTTCCCATTGAGGGTATTTTACTGAGATATTTAAAAATGTCACTTTTTTGTCATATTAAAAAGTTTTTTTTGGCTTATAGTATTTCAAATGAAGAAATTTCTGATTGTTCTAACAGCTGTAATTTTAACGTCTTGTGGAGGAGGAGGGATGAGTAAATCCGAACCTCAACCAACACCAACACCAGCTCCAACACCAGCTCCTACACCACAGCCAGAACCATCATGCACAGAACAATATGGAAGCGGAACTTATAACTGCACCGTTACTCATGATGGCATTGCTAGAGAGTTTTATTACTACCTGCCACAAAATTACTCAGAAAATTCAGCTGCAATGCCACTTTTAATAAGCCTTCATGGAGGAGATGATTATGCTGATTACAACATGTCTTATACAGGTTTTAGATCTTTAGCTGATGAAAGAGACTTCATTCCAATCTTTCCTCAAGGAACAGTAGCTGAGGAAAAGGGATCAACTGGCTGGTTTACAGGAACATGTGACTCGAGCTCTGTTTGTGATCTTGGTTTTATTGACTCGGTTATCGATTTTATGGGCGAGAATTTAAATGTAGATTTAGACAGAGTATATGCTACTGGATTCTCGAATGGTGCTTTTATGGCCTACAGTCTTGCGTGCAATCTAAGCTCAAAAATTGCTGGTATAGCAGCTGTTGCTGGAACAATGGATATTGGCAGTATAAGCACCTGTCAGTCAGTTCATCCCATGCCTATCTTACATATACATGGAACAAATGATACAACTATCCCGCCGGAAGGAGGGCAATACCATTATCCAGTAAATGATGTAATAAATTATTGGAAAGGATTCAATGAATGTAGCTATACAACTGTATATGAAGAAGCAGATAATGATTCCGATGGGTTTTATTTCATAATTTATAGCCATGAGGGATGTTTGAACAACGTTCAGGTTTATGATTTTACTGCTGGAGGCATGTATCATAGCTGGCCTATAGATGGCCAAACAACTGATGACATGCCAGATGGATCAACATACATAATTACATTCCTTGAACGCTTCGATATAAATGGGCTTAGAGGTTCAGCTGCTACTGATTATTATGAATAATCTTACCCTACATGACCTAAAAACAGCTAATAAAAATACTTTAGAAGAAGTATATGTACTGAATCAGGACCTAATTCCAATGCTCGGAAGCCTAGATAGTTCCAGCGAGCTGAAAACCCTTGTAGATGAATCTAGTAATAGCTTTTATATTGAAAAAAAGGGTAAATTAGCCGCATTTATAGTATGTTTCAGGGAAAACAGTGAATACAGATCTCTAAATTACAGACATTTTGATCATAAATATGAAAAATTCTTATATATAGATAGAGTTGGAGTAAGTAAAACACATATAAATAAAGGGATTGGCACATATTTATATAAGCATATATTTAATATAAATGATCAAATCCAGCTGCCAATTTGTGCAGAAGTAAACATTGAGCCTAAAAATGAAATATCATTAAATTTTCATAAAAAATTAGGTTTTAAAGAAACTTCAGAAAAGCAAATAAAATCTGGCTATAAGGTTAAATACTTAGAAAAAAATGTACGTTGAAGCGATAGAAACATTCCAGAAGGATAAAAGAATAATACTGGAGGCAATAAGAGAGCCAGGAAATTTAAATAAATTCCATCCATTCTGCAAGATTAATACTGTTGAAAATTGGCCAGGAATCGGGTCTATAGACAATATAGAGTACCTGAATGGACTAAAATATAAAAGGAGGTTCAAAAAATGGGATGATACTGGTTATGAACTTGAGATTGGAAGAAATAGAAAATTAGCTGATGTGCATTGGGTAGTAGAAGGCAACACGACAAAATCAAGTTTAAGCGTAAGAATTAACCCAATATTGCCATATAAGAGTAAAACAAAGGCATGGTTTATGTGGCATTTTTATATAAAACACAAAATGCAAGCCTACATTAACAATGTGTTATGGGGTTTTAAACATTATATAAACACAGAAACGACAGTAGAACGTAATAAATTCGGAAAACATTCATGGTTTTCATAGATTATGTTAAATAAATTAAGATAGTCCAAACTAAATCCTCTATAAACCACTTAAACAATGACTATTAGCTTACCGAGCTTAGCCTTACTTTTGTGCTAATTATTTAACATAATATATATTATGCGAAGTTATATATGTGTGGATAAAAATGTAGAAAAAAATGAGACCTTCCCTTTCTTAAAATTGTTCGATTTATTTTTTGGTAAAGTGGGGTTTTCTGATTCTGGATATTGGTGAGTATTTTGTTTCCTTTTCTTTACTTTTATTTTTTTTTATCAATTTTTATATTTTTTTGGTGTTCTTATTTCTTCTATAAAATGTTTCTTTAAAATTTATTTGACACTTCACCCTTCTTTTTTAAAAAATTGCTTACAACTTAAATTTGATCCTTTAATCGGTTTTTTTCATTTATTCTCATTTTTTATTAGAATATTTACAATTAATGAAAATTAAATTCGTCTATTTCTTTGCACTTTTTTCTCTTCTGTCTTGTGAAACTAATAAAGACCAAATATTTAACTGCAAAGCTGACCTTTCACTACTTAGTGTCACTCAATTTAACATTTTTACCCAACACCATTTAACTGACAATAACCTTTCTTTTATTGAAAACAAGAACTTCAATATCATTGTTGAATTTCTTGATAATAATGTCTTTGTTAACGCTCCTGAACCTAATTGGGATATGTTTGCTTACAACATTGAAGAAAACTATAGATATATATCATTCCATGTAGATTTTCAAAACCTTAGAATGAGACTTCAAATTGATAAAGGCGCTGAAAAAACTTTATGGTTTTCAACTTTCAATGTTGAGGCTAAGGACTGGAATCCTTTTGAAATTTTTGGTTCATGTACACAAATAAAGGCTAATTAATTTACTGGGCAAATTAATTTGAAGCTCCACCCTGTGGAACTATTATTTCCCTTACAAGATGGGTCTATTACTATCCTGACTTGCCCTCCTCCTGTTATGTTCAATGGTTTTGTTGTTTCCCCCCCTACGCACTGTGTATCAAGCACCAAACGACCATTAAAGTAAATTCTTGCTCTGTCTGGCTCATTTATGTGATCGTAAAAATACTGATACCCTCCTGAAAAAGAGTTTGGGACTGTAATAGTATATTGTTCTGGTTCATTGCCTCCATTATCCCTTAGCTCATTACATTGCCATGAATAAGAATTTTCAGATTTAACATATGGAGCGCCATCATTAGAAGGTGTTGAGCTTGGAATACCTGAATAATAATTATTGTAGATTTCTGCCATATCGTTGTTATAGCTGTCTTCAACCTCTTTTCGTTCTTGATTAAATTGTTCATCAATTTCCCTGCTCTGCTCAAGATATTCTTGAGTTGCAGTACCTAATGCAGCAGCCATCTCTGGGCTTGAAAGAGCTTCTCCAAAATCTCTCCAGAATTCGTTTCTTTCCTGCCTTGCTTTTTCAGCTGCTATCCTTTTTTGTTCTGCCTGCTTTATTTTTTCTTGTCTAGCCTCTGCCACCTCTGAGAAATCTCCATAATCAGCTATTTCCCTCAAATCTTGTGCACTTTCTTCATTGCTCAAACCCTTTTCCAGCTCCTCTAATTCTTCGGGTGACATTCCCATAAGTTGTGACAAATCAGATGAATTAAAATCATCTTCTACTGTTTCATCAGCAACATAAAAAATAGGGACCTCTGTTGAATTGAGCATGTCATTAAGTGAGTCATAATTTTCTTGCACTTCATTGATTTCTTCTTGATTAGCAATCGGTTCATTCTCATTACTATCATCAAAAAAACCTTCGAAACTTGGAGCTTCAGCTGCTTCAGAGCTATCTGTAACTATTCCCACCTCATTACCCTTGGAAACTTGATTTTCATTAGTTCCAAGTAAATCTGCCAATGTTCCATCGTAGTTTGGCTCAATCTCAGAATTATCTGCTACCTTTTGCTGATTATTTACATTATCGCAATCGTATTTAAAAGATGGATTACAGCCCAAAATTTCCTGAAGCTCTCTATCTTTCTCCCAGGCAGTATCTGAAATTGCAGAAAGTTTATCTTCGAGATTGAGTCTGTGCATGAAAGGATCATCTTCATTTTCAAGTGATTCTGCTACTACCTGGGCACAGGATATATTTTCTGCTTTAAGATCGTCAGCGTAAAATTCACACTCTTTTATTGCATAAGCAATAAATTCATTGCGCTTCTCTTGTTCTGGAGTTTCATTTAAATTATCAAGAAACCTTTGTGTAGGATCTTGGAGGTACTTCACATTTATGGCTTTTTTTACACATATTTCTTTCCCATCGGAACCAATGCTGCAGTCATCAACTTTTGTGGAAAGCAGGTTGTTGTCAATTGCCTCACCAACTTGCCAGCCCGCATCAAAAGCTGTTTTAAGTTGATAGTAAGAAGGTATAAATCTTTGCACTACTCCATCTACAACCTCCTCAATTACAACATCTTTTGCCACACTTGCCATAACCTCTTCGTAGCACGCTGAGTCATCACCACATGATTCTTTTACAGTCTCATATAACTCGCCTAACGCCATGCCTCCTGATACTAAATTCATTCGATTTAATATTTTTCCAGCCCTAGAATTTTCAAAATCTCTTGCTTGCTGACCAAACTCTTGGTTCTTTTTATTTAATCGTTCTAGTACTGATTGATTGGATGTTGTTGTTAAAACATTGTCTCTTTTAGTTATATTTTTGGGCGCAATCTTAGTAGCTGCAACCTTCTGGTAGTCAGGATCTGAAGAGTAAGCGTCTGAGGCTTGTTTTATTTTATTTAATAATCGCTTTTGCCTGTCAGCTTCTACTTTATCTATTTCTCCATTCTTAAGTTGCTGGTTAACTCTTTCAACAGACTCATTATGTATGCTTTCTTGATCAACTTCGATTTTATTGACTGTCTCTTGTACGATGGTATGTCTAACATCTAAAAACTTATTAACATCGTTAAGTTCTAAATTTAAATATGCTCGATCTTTCTTACCTGTATAAGAATCTTCAAGCATTTTAGTAAATTCCTTGGCTGTTAACAGTTCGCCTGGCGGCCCCATTTTGGGTTTTCCATTAGCATCTCTTATAACGTCACCATTAGAATCTCTTAGCTCGATTGGAGCATGCCTTAAGTCATGCTTCTCAATTGCAGTTGTAATATCGTATTCATTCACGAAATCAGGAGCATCCATAATTAATTTATGGGCAGTCTTTGTTGATGTATTGAATTTCTCATCACAACTATGAGAAAAACAATTAATTTCCAAATTATTTGTTAACTTGCCTTTTTGAAAGTGATCTTTTGCTTTTAATCCTTGCAATGCTTTATTATTGCTATCAGGCAGCTTGCCATCCTGTTTGGTGATTTGCACGTAAGTATAAGTTTCAGGGTTTTTTATTTTTTGTTCTAAAGAAACAGAATCGCCACTTGGGTCGTATGTGTTGAAGGTAATCTTCACCATATCGTTATCCCCTTGGGGTACTGCAACAATGTCAAATGTTGCCCCATTTTCAATGACCTTGAATTTACCGGATCTGGTAAGCTGATCTTTTACCTTTGCACAAACACTGGGTTGGCATTGCATATCAAAGTCACTATATCGACCTTTAAAATCAGGATTTTGTTGGGGTTTTACAAGACCATATTTAATGTTCCCTGCAGCATCTGTGGCTTCCGGTAATTTGCCAACCCCCATTTCTCCGCCTAATTTTTCTAAGTAATTAACGAGCGGCCTTCTCTTGTCTATGGTCTTACTAGTTCCTACATATGTTGCTCGTTTATTGAGTCGTTGGAGCATCTCTTTTTTCTGGGCAGTTGTGAGATTGTTATTATTTAGAATCTTTTGCCTTTGACGTTGAACCAATTCATCCAATCTATTCATTTCTTTGTTGTAATCAAGTGCTTTGTTAAATATTTCTTCAGTATTGGCTTCTGGGACATTCTCTTGAGCAAAAAAGAGATTAGATAAAAAGATAGTGACCAAGAAAGCTATTAGATCTTTAGCTCTCACTTAGAAAATCCTTTAGCTCTTCTGCTTTTTTTTGCATTAGAGGATTACTGTCTTGTGATGCCTTTGAGTGAATAAAAAAATTCTCTAAAGCACTTTCTGCCATTAATTTATTTTTTTGAGTTGGTTGGATTGAGTGAAGGTATGCTTTTGTCAGGTACAATTCAGCCGGATTGTGATCTATATTTTTGATAATTTCCTCTAAAATTTCAAGCGAATATTGAGTAGAGCCAGATAAAATTGCTGTGCTAATGTATATGTCCATTAAATTTTGAAGTGTCCACTGAGCATCATATTTCATCAATCTACTACATAATGTAAAGGCATTAAGGTGCTGCTGATCGTTTATATATATCTCCATCAGTCTTAGAGCAGATTCCTTTTCGGAGAGAAGTAAATTGCCTGACGATTCATAGGCAATTATGGCATCAATATAAAATGCATCTTTATCTTTAATAAGATAGTAAAGATCCCCCAAAAAGATTGAGTAAAATTTCTGACTAGGATCAAGCTCTATGGCATCTTCCGCGTAATCTATAGCCAACACAAGATCATACTGATCTTGAGTTTTTTTATACAGCTCGAGGTAGTTGCTCGCCTTAAAAAAATTTACCCTCGCAAGAGAAATTAATAATTCATCATTGTTTGTTACTTCGTATATATTGATTACTTCGTCCTCAAACTCAACCAACTCCTCCAATGACATAGTTGAAAGCTCTTGATTGAAATCTGAATTAAGGTTTAGACTTAAACTTAGAACTATATGTAATATGAAAAATTTTAATGCTTCCATTCTCATAAAAAATATTTTAGCACTCTTGGTAATATTTTTTTCAACTGATCTGATTGCACAAGAAACTAAAAAAAATCAATCTGATTCAAGGATCAATCAGGAAAAATGGTTCGCCAATAATATTAATGGTTGTCAATCAACGGGAATGAAAGATTCAGCTAATTTATTTGTATTTGATGCCGTAAATTGGGGAAAGCAAAAAAAGTTGATATTTAACAATAATAATGATCCTGAAAACTATGCATTTCCATTAGCACCTATTGATTACATAAAGGCAAGAACATTATTGAATGATACTTTCAGTGGCACTGGTACTGATGCAGGACTTCTTCAATTATTTGCTTTATTTGACCAATGCAATAATACCACTGAATCAGTTAAGGATATGGTTTCCTTATCGTATGATTTTGATAATGTTTCACCTAAAAGCTTAATTGATAGATATGGAGTAGCTCAAGTAAGCGAATACTTACCACTGTCTTTAGACATAATAGGATTTGATGAAAAACAAAGATTCGATCTCTTGAAAAGCACATTGAGCTACATGGAAAATAATCTAGCTACGACACCATATTTTAGAGACTATCTTAGCAACGTTTATGTTGAATTAGGAGAGGAATATGAATCAGGCAAATTAGCCATAAAATCAGAATCAATAGCTTTCGATTACTACCAAAAAGGCGCGAAAATGGGGAATACTCGTATGTATTCTTACCTTGGCGATGCCTTTATGAAAGGCAGAGGTGTAGAGAAAGATATTCAAAAAGCATACGGCTATTTTTATGAAGATATCAAAGAATTAGATAGAGGCAGTGAAGCACTATCAATGTACAGAATGTCAGAACTACTTAATGAGGCAAGAGATAAAACTGACGCTTTAAAATGGGTGCTTATGGCACGACAAGTTTGTTACTCTCTCGAAAGCAATCCTAAGATAGCAAGAAAGTGTGATCCGTCTGAAATAGACAAACAAACTGCCCTATACAAATCTAAGATGAGTAAAAGAAATATAAAGAAGGCAGAACAAGAGGCGGTAGAATGTTTGGAAAAAGGTTTAAATAGTTGTGGTCCAAAAGAACTACCTGGAGGTTTTGGAAGATTCTTAAATAGAGTAAACCCTCTAGACTAATTTTTTTAGTGCGATTATTTTTAGAATGAGATATACATCAGTCTTTTTTTTATTACTATCCTCTTTTCTATGCGGATCAGAATCATTCAAGACTCGCTCATTAACTGAAAATTTTCGAAAATGTAACAAAAAAAAATAGATTGTAATTTTTAGATGCACTACCCTATTTTTTATAGGAGGAAATTATGAGTGAATATGAATTATTAAATTTGATGTATTTATTTTTTGTATCCAATGCAATGAATTTTGTCGGTTTTGTAATCTTAACATGGTTGGGTTTTAGATTTGCATCAAATATTTACCAAACTCAAAATACTGATATGGTCGGAAAAGTTATGGTATCCCTATTCTATATTTCTGTTGCAATATTTATGACTTTCAATGGTATGACAGGTGCTGCAGTTCTAAGTGCCTATACAGATCAGCTTGCTGCTATTAATTCTGATGCTGTGCCACGACTTCAAGCTGCTGCAGACAATATTGCTGGCTTAGGTGGTCCATTATCAGTTGGATTTAGTGTTTTAATACTTATTATGCAATTAACTTTGACATTTCGTAAAAAACCTAAATAAATTGATTTATTAGGGGCTTTTTAAAGCCCCTTTCTTTCTTTTGTAGTTGCTTAGACCTTATTTTATAAAAAAGGCCCTTGTATCGCCTTTCTTTGCCTTATTCACACTTTTTATGCTATATCATTGATTTATGTTCAAAAAGCATCTTTTTTTCTTCTTTTTTGCCAGTTTTTTATATTCGGAAATCGATTTTCAATCTAACTCAATTTCTAATTATAAGAATCTCCTAATAGAATCAGACAATCTCAAACAATTTTATAAGGACTATCTATTAAGTGCACGTTTATTGGACACACAAATTAATTCTATAGTCGCTTTTTATGGGCCTGATGAGCTTTATAGATCTTATATTTACTCAAGATCAACTAATTGGCGTGGTGTTCCTATATTTGTTAAGGACAACATTGATACAATAAATATAGCTAACACAGCTGGATCAAAGGCTTTAGTTGATAATTTTCCTAAAGATGATGCTCAAATAGTTAAAAACCTAAAAAAAGCAGGTTTTGTTATAGCAGGCAAGACTAATCTGTCGGAATGGGCTAATTTTAGGTCAAGCAACTCTACTAGTGGTTGGTCAAGTGTTGGCGGACAAACTTACAATCCCTATAACCTTGAATACAATCCTTGTGGATCAAGTTCAGGAAGTGCTGCTATAGTAGCAGAAGGGATTGTTCCTGCTTCTATAGGTACAGAAACAAATGGCTCAATAGTCTGCCCTGCCTCTATAAATGGTGTCGTTGGCATAAAACCTACTGTTGGCTTAGTTAGTAGGGATGGCATTATACCTATATCAAGCTCTCAAGATACCGCTGGACCAATGGCTAGAAGCGTATATGATGCAGCCATAGTGCTTGAAGCTATATCAGGAAGAGATCCTAAAGATAAAACAACTTTTAATATTCCCCGAGACTATGATTTTAAGGCATTAACCAAGCTAGACCCTAATTATTTAAATGGAAAGAGAATTGGAGTTATCAAGATTTCAGATGATGCGCCTGAAGCAACTAAAAATTTAACCAACAAGATCATCATAGTTCTTGAAAATCTTGGTGCTGAAGTCACTGAAATATCGCTTAAACCACTAGATAGCGATGATTGGTCTAAAGAATTGTATCTACTTTTATACGAATTTAATGTAGGCCTAAACAATTATCTACAAAGATCTAGCTCTAAAACTAGGAATATTGAGGAATTAATCGAGTTCAATAATCAAAATAAAAGTGAAATTCTAAAATATTTTGGGCAAGATATACTTGAAGAAAGCATCAGAGCTATTGATGATGATGCGTATAGCGATGCTCTGAAGCTAATAGAGGCCTCTAAAGCTAGAATAGATACGCTATTAGAAGAAGAGTCAATAATTGCAATTGTGGGCCTTACACGCAATCCTGCATGGAAAACAAACTATAAAACCGGAGATAATTTTGAAAATGGTTGGGGCAATGGGAGTATATCTGCTATTGCAGGATATCCGCACATAACCATTCCTCTAGACTATGTTGATGGTTTGCCAACTGGAGTTTCTTTTATGGGAACGGCTTGGGATGAAGTTAATTTATTGAATATTGCATATTCTTTTGAACAGGAAAATAAATTTTTTCCTAGACCTTCTAGAGACAAGAACTAATTCTTAGTCTTGCTATATCCATACTTAGATTATTTGGAGATCTAATGGATTTCTTTATTTCTATAAGCTTTTCAAGGTTTTTTAAACTAGTTTTTGGTGAGTTTTTAGTATTATTTTTATTGATGAAGACTAGATAATCTACAAATGCTTCAATTTCTATTTTGTCTTTTGTGTTGATACTTTTTGTCTTGATGTAGCCATCAAAATTTTTAATTTTACTTAACAATTCATGGTCTTCACCTTGCTCAATAAGCCAAGGATTGAATGAAATAAAATTTTTAATACCTTCATTAAGATCTAATTTAATATTATCAAGAAATGCCCTAACCTCCTCTTTTTTAGGCATTGGAAACTTATGTTTATGAAATCTGCTAATAATTGTTGGAGGAATAGAATTAATGTTATTAGTTGCTATAAAAATAAAGGTTTTCTCGTCAGCTTCTTCTGATACTTTTAAAAGCGCATTATAACCATCAAGTCTGATGTGCTCACCATTTTGAATGAATAAAATTTTTTTATTTGTTGTGCTTAAGCTGAGAAAATTTTTGGGTTTTCTTAGCTGTTCTACAGGTATATTAGACTTATCTTCCTCTCTTTTTAAGAAATAAAAATTTGGGGAAGCTATATCTTCTAAAGCATTATTTGAATAATCTTTTCTATCTATTTCAGAAACAAATTTAGTAACAAGCAATCTGCTTAAATCTATTACATCTAAGCCTTCAGGTCCAAAAAAAATTGTCTTTGGTCTTGGTGTAAACTCTTTAGTAAGGTAATTCTTAATCCAAGGTAGCATCTAATCTATTTTTTACCTCATTGAAAATTATATTTTGTAAGTCTTTTACTGATAGTTCAGCATCAAGAATAATAATTCTATCGGGGTTTGATTTTGCTATCTCTAAATAACCCATTCTAACCTTACTAAAGAAATCTATTGATTCACTCTCCATTCTATCTAGTTCTCTATTATCAATTCTTGATTTTGAGGCTTCTGCTGTTATGTCCATATAAAAAGTTAAGTCTGGAGACAATAGGTTTGATTTTTCATGTATATATTTAACAAAATCTTCTGATAAGCCCTTTCCATAACATTGATAAGCTACCGTTGCATCAGAATATCTATCAGCAAGAACAATAGAGTCATTTTTTAGGTGTTCTTGAAGAAAATTCTGGTCAAGATGCTTGCGGGAGGCATAAAGCAAAAATGCCTCTGTCATTGGATCAACTTGCTCGTCAGTTTTTTCTAGGAAAACATCCCTTATCCTTTCTCCTAGTTGAGTGGTTCCCGGCTCTCTAAGCACTTCAACAGAATAGCCCTCTTCCTTCAGAGAAGCTTTTAATAGCTCAATCTGGGTAGACTTACCTGAACCTTCTATTCCTTCAAACGTAATAAACACAAGCTCTATTATTTAGGATAAATATATTTTTTGACAGCTTTTTTGTGTTCTTCATAGGTTTTTGAGAAAATATGAGAACCATCCCCTTTTGCAACAAAGTACTCATACTCTCCTGGAGACGAGAGAATTGCCGCTTCAATTGCTCCTTTTGATGGAAAACATATTGGAGATGGTGGTAAACCATTTATGACATAAGTATTAAATTCGTTTTCATCATCTAATACAGCTCTGCCGATTCTTTCTCCATAATCTTTGTAATATCCATAGGATGAAGTTGGATCTGCTTGTAGTTTCATGCCTTTTGTTAAGCGTGTAAGAAAAACAGAAGCAATTATTGTTTGCTCAGAACTTAACAAAGCTTCTCTTTCAATTATAGACGCAAGAACTAAAGCCTCTGATATGCTTTTTAAAGGATTATCAAAGGGTTTTTGCTTCCACATAGATTCCGTATATTCTTGTAATGAAATTCTTGAATCCTCTAAAACTTTAATTAAATCTTCTTCATCAGAAAAAAAATATGTGTCAGGCAGCACAGAAGCCTCTGAAGAAAATATTTCGACAACTTTTTTAGGAACTTCAAATGGTAAATTATTATCTAAAAGAAATTGTTCTAATTTTTCCAAATTATTTTTTGCAACTGTTCCTTCAATAATTGTAAATTTAAATTTCTCTACATCACCAGCTTCAAAACGATCAATTAATGTGCCTAGTTTTGAATCACGATGTATTGTATAGCGTCCTGCTTTTATTACAGGCGATTCTCTAAAAATATATCTTAGCCTTAGCCATGACGTGCCTTCAATTCCATGCGACTCTTCAAGCCTATCAAGGACTTTATAAAGACTATCTCCCTTATTGATAACGAATGTTCTTTGTGTCTCATTAAAAGGAATTTTTTGTTCAAGAATATACTGAAGTTTTATTGTCACCAACAAGGCTCCCAACAAAGCTCCAAGTAATATGGAAAGAATTAGAACTCTTTTAAACGTTATTTTGAATCCAGTCAACAGCACTCTGTACGGTTGTTATTTTTTCAGCCTCTTCATCTGGGATCTCTGCGCCAAACTCCTCTTCAAAAGCCATAAC
>CEVN01000323.1_pt1 | contig 32056 bp, 22 predicted proteins | sample 427041 | NCBI WGS metagenome assembly CEVN01 (sample SAMEA2623463, study PRJEB7988) | marine metagenome | biome: marine biome (ENVO:00000447); feature: surface water layer (ENVO:00002042); material: "saline water (ENVO:00002010), including plankton (ENVO:xxxxxxxx)" | depth 5 m
AAGTCTAATCAAATATAATATTGATAGATATTACAATATCGAGTAGGTCGATATATGAGTCAAAATTAATATCAGCCTGACATTGCTGATTTTCAGATAGGCTGCCTAATCCAATAATGTAGTCGCGAATCATAATAACATCTAAAATATTCAGAATATTATCGTAATTAACATCAGCAGAATTACTACAGTTATTATTGAGGGTACCTGTTTCATATGCAATTGATATATGACCTGATACATCTTGATCGTTATAATAACTGTAAGGCCAAAACTTTACGTACTCACCATTTGCAGTGCGTATGAAAAAAATAAAGTTATTGTAATTAAATTGATAATTATTATCTAAATCAACCCACCCCCATGTTTCTAAAACTAGGCTACCTGGAGCTTCTGAAAATTCATGAGTGGATAAGTCGTAAATTGTATCGAGCATTCCATCAGTATAAAAAATGGCATCACTAGGGACTTCTGTGATTAACTCCCAGCTATCAGTCCAAGTTGCAGTAGAATCAACATATGCACCACCTAAAGCACCTCCAGACAATCCACTATTTGTTCTAAAATGATTTCTCATTAGGCCTAAATCCCATTCATTAGAATTTTGAGGATCATCAATATCCACAACTTGACCTGTAGAGAAAGAAAAATAAACCCAATTTGTATAACTTGAAGCATCAATCTCAACTAATGAGTATTCTGACATGCCAAGAGCTACAAAAATAATGAACAAAATACTATTCCTCATTAAAACCTCTAAGATTATAATCAAAACCAAAAACGATTGTTCTTCCTGGGTTAACTAAAGTTAAAAATTGTTCGCTAGTTGCATTAGGATCTTTGTAATCAAATAGATTATTTACACCTAATGTTGCAGAAATACTTTTAGATAAGTCATATCGTAAGGAAAAATCAACCAATGAGAAAGCTGAAAGTTCAAATATATCATCTGAAGAATCTCCTCCACAATTTTGAACACATTCAGCATATTTCTTAGGACTTGAATACTTAAATGACAAGCGAGTTTTTAGATTATCTAATAAAAAATAAGTCAATTTGGTATTTAGATTGTGAAAATTAGATCCATTCAACCTTGCATTTAAAACATGATCATGTGCGTCTAAGTAATTATATGAAAAAGTAAGCTCTCCATTGCCAGACAACTTTCGTTTATAAAAAATATTAAACCCTTTGAGACTGACTTTTTCAAAATTTGTATAAGTATGACTATCTCCACTAGTAATATAATTAATCATATTTTTAAGAGAATTATGATAAATATTTACAGAATAATAAAAATCCTTAAACGACTCTAAAGATACGCTAAAATACTCAGACTCTTCTGGCTGAAGATTTGAATTTCCCATTACAACACCCCCAGGGTGGTCCCACTGATAATAAAGTTCTTTTAAATTAGGAGCTCTAAATCCTTGAGACCATGTACTACGAAACTTATATTTATCAAATTTCTTATATAATGATACCATTGGAATAAAATGATTATCATATGCATCATGATGTTGATATCGTAATCCTGAAGTAACACTTACAGAATTGACCAGCCATTCATTGTTTATAAAAATAGAACGTAGACTCGTTTGTTTAGAATTTGAATCGTCGAAAATTGAAAATTCATCAATTCCTAGGTCACCTGCATCTATAACTCCATTCTCATTAGAATCGACCCAATCTCCATTTCCATCTATATTATAACTTTTATATTTATCATTAACCACATCAAGGCCAAATAAGAACTCCATATTAGCTAAATTCTTATTAATAATTAATGTATGGCTATCAGAATATGAGCCACTCCAAAGATGCTCTCCATAACCTGTATATTCATATTTTTTTTCATAATTTTCAACTGTAAAACAATAATCTAGCGACACTGAAGAACTAATCTTTGAATTGAATTTAAAAGAGGTTTGAGTATCATAATTTCTTGGTAGCTCAAAATCTGGAACAATTGATAACTCTGCCAGAGGACCACCACCCATATCATCCATTTTGTATGTATTTATTGATGAGCTATATCTTTTATGATTAATTCCCAATCTGCTATTATCAAAACTAAACCCAATATTTCCATTTAAGATAATATTAGAAAACTCCTCTTGATGCTTTTGAATCTGATCATTATCATTATTATATTCCAATTCTTTTAAATCAAATCCATCACTTTGATTAAAAGTAATCGATACACTTCCATCTAAATTATGAAAATTCCGGGAATAGCTTAGATGCCCACTGTTCACAGAAGGAGTATTAGAAAACAAGTTAACATTTAAGTCATATGAGTTTTTTTTTGTTTTTTTGGTTATAATATTAACAGCACCACCCATTGCACCCGATCCATAAAGAGTTGATATTGCACCGTCAACATACTCTATTTTATCAATACTATTTATATCAACAACTGATAGATCCATATTACCACTATATTCAGCATTAATTTTCTGACCATCAATCATAAATAAAATACTTTTTGTCCCTAAACCGTTAAATCTAATTTCATTAGACATTGCATGTTGACCTTTAAGCTTTTGGTAGCCTGGAAAAATCTCATCCATAACATCATATAAATCTCTTGATTGAGAATCTTTAATTTCTTGATTACTTATAATTCGAGTCAAAACAGGAGAATCTTTAAAAGTCTTCAAGGTTCTAGTGCCCGTTACAACCAATTCCTCTGAATTGATTACTGAGGGCTCTAATAAAATTATTAAATTAGTTTTATTTACAATATTATATTCGATATCGATATACCCAATATGAGAAATATTAATTTTGCTTGATTCAGATTTTAGAAAAAACATACCATGCTCATCTGTCACTGATCCTACGCTAGATTCTTCGACAAAGACATTTGCACCTTGAATTGGATTTTTAGAGTCAATATCAACAATTTGCCCTTGTATAAAAGAAGAACAAATAGAGCCATTAATTAAAACTAGCAGTATGAATAAATATTTCACGAAGGATAAATAAAGTTAGATATTAAAGATTCAATATCTTTTTCTTCTAATTTCTTTTGTTCTCCCATAAATACTATTCCATGAAAAATTCCACCAACTGCTTTCATAAATAATTCAGGCTTTATATCTGCAAAATCGCCTTTATCCATCCCCTCATCTACAATGGACTGAAGCGTTGCATATGTTCTGCTTTGAAAATTTTTCCATGAAGCTTTATTATCAGGAATAGCTACATGTCTGGGAGCTGTAAATAAAAATTCATAGAGAATTTTATTTTGAAAAACAATATCAGCCATTTGATTTAAAATTTTAACAAATTTTTTACGAGCAGGGATATCTTCTATAACCATCTCTTCAACAGATTCCCATAGCTCTTGCCACCCCATTTCCATCAATGAACATATAATATCTTCTTTTGAAGGAAAATAGTAATAGATGGTAGCTTTTCCAAAATCTGAATCTGATGCTATACTATCCATCGTCATACCATCAATTCCATGTTTTGAATATGATTTCAATGCTCCATTAAGTATCGCTTTTTTTCTTTGATATCTTTCAGCTATTTTTCGATTCATAAATATTCTCCAGTCTATTTTTCGAATGGTGAGTCGAAAATTTAACACTTTTCACTATTATTTTCAAAAAAAACTTTTATTTGATAATGATTCTCATTTAAATTAATGCTAATGATAATGAGTCTCAATATTATCAAAAATAATTTATAATAAGAAAAACCGAAATGAAAAAACTATTAACTTTGAGCTTAATGTTTTGCTTTGTATCTGCAGATGAGTTCTTTGAGCCAACAACATCAATTGGTGGTTACGGAGAAATGCATTATGATATGGAAGCAAATGATGGCGATGGGAAACTTGATTTTCACAGATTTATCATTTACTACAAACACCAATTTACACCTGAATGGTCAATGATGTCTGAGATTGAAGTTGAGCATAATATGGTTGGTTCAGAAGAAGCGTTAGGCTACGAAGGTGGATACCTAGCTATGGAACAAGCTCACCTAAACTACTGGAGTGGAAATTGGGGATTTAAAGGTGGAGTTTTATTGGTGCCTGCAGGTATTATCAATGAATATCATGAACCTCCAACTTTCATGAGTGTTGAGAGACCTGAATACAATAAGTATATCATACCTACAACATGGTTTGACAATGGTTTTGCTTTCTATGGCGCCATGGGTGACTTCAATTGGAACGTTACTATGACAGGCGATTTAGACGGAGATGATATTAGTCATAGCAAAGCACTTAGAAGTGCTAGAGAAAAAGGTCACTACTCTATGACAAGCAGCTGGACCAAAACACTTCAAGGATCATGGACAGGAATGGAAGGTTTAAAAGTTGGTGGCTCTATGACAATGAATGATGCGCCTAAAGACGATGGAACAACTGTCGGTGTAAACCTAACTGAATTCAATGCCACTTATTCAGCTAATAATATGTATGCTAGAATGGAATATGGTATGATTGATTATACAGATGGCCCCACTAGTGACAATGGCACTCCAGATGACGCTTCTGATGATTTTGCACTTGAATCATCATCAGGATATTGCCTTGATTTAGGTTATGACATTGCTGGCTTAGTCGGATGCGGAGATGATTCAAATCTATATCTATGGATGAGAAATAGTGCATATAATACAAATGATACTGGCGATGACACAGAGATATCATTATTTGGCATTACTTACAAGCCTGCAAATAATATTTCATTTAAATTCGAAACAGGTACAAAGAATGATGATGATGTTATGAGAATGGGTATCGGCTACATGTTCTAAATTAATTTGTGTCGTAAAAAGAGAATTAACGTGGATTTTATAATTCACAAGATTGCAAAGTCCACTGATTCTCCTATTTACATAAGTCAAGATGAGAAACAGGCCCAGCCCTATATCTGGGTCTGTTTTCATTTAACTTAAAATTTTATTTTATGAAAAAAATATTTTTAATAATTATATGTTGCATTTTAGTTGCCTCGATTAAGGAGAAAGCAATTGAGGACATGATCTCACATTACCCAGAAAAACCTGAAATTACTGAGCATAAATTCTCAATACCCTCTAAAGCAAAAAAAGAAATTCAGAATATATTAAAACAAAAATTTTTCAGAGATAAAATTTACTACTGGTCTATTAAACACTCTGATGGCGTAGACTTTGCTTTAATGGATAATGTCATTGGAAAATCAATGCCTATAACATTTCTTGTTGTTTTTAATAGTACAGGAGAGGTAAAATATTCATCTTTAATAAAGTACAGAGAAGCATATGGAGGTGAGGTAAAATCAAAGACATGGCTAAATCAATTTAATGGAATGAAACAAGATTCATTATATAAATTTCCTGGCAATATTGCCGGCATATCTGGAGCAACAATCTCAGTCAACAGTATGACACGAGGAATTGGCAAGTTATCATTACTTTTACCACACATAATCAAAAATCATAATAATGCCAAATAACCTTTATCAATTAAATAAAAATCTCAAAGCTTTATATATTTCTTTCCTTATTGTGCTAAGTATTGGGGTTAGTATGGGGATGGTATACATATATCTTACCACTTCAATGACAATTGATGGTACTGAGACACGGTATGCGGGAGATAATATACCAGAAGATTTTGATCCAGATATTGATGTTCTTGAAAATTCACCAAAAAGTTTTCTTGAGCTTGTATCTCATGCTCATAGCCATATAGTATCTTTTTCATTTATATTTTTCTTAACTGCCCTAATATTTGAAAAAAACTCAATTGTTAAAGGTAAATGGAAAAGGTTTCTAATGATTGAAGCTTTTATATCAATTTTAATTACTTTTGGAGGTTTTTTTCTAATTCGATTCATAGATAGGGAGTTCTCATATCTTGTTATAACTTCATCAAGTATTATGTATTTATCGTATTACATTATGGTTACGGTATGCTTGTATGAACTGATTTTCGTTAAAAATAAAGACCTTAAAGGAGAATAGATGGCAGAATTAATTATAATGTTTAGAGAAGTACTCGAGGCATCGCTTATTATTGGTATTTTGTATACCTATCTAAAAAAATCTGGTAACGATAAAGCCTTAAAAATGTTATGGAGCGGTGTTGGTACAGCTATTGTACTAAGTATTATAGTATCTATAGTTTTCCAAATAGTTGCAGATGGATTCGAGGGTAACTCATCAAAAATATTTGAGGGGGTTGTAATGATTATTGCATCAGTAGTTCTAACAACTATGATTATCTGGATGGCTCAAAACAAGAATATTTCAGAAGAGTTAAAAAGTAAAGCGAAAGAGTCTCTCACATCAGGATTCAAATATGGAATCTTTACCTTAGCGTTTGTGGCAGTATTTAGAGAAGGAGTTGAAATTATATTATTCTTATATGCAATTGCTGTTAAGGATGGTGTTGCTATTCTTCCATCAATAATAGGTTCAGTTTTAGGACTAGCAGGAGGCTATGCAATCTTTGTTCAGGGGGTCAAAATTCCATTAAAAATATTCTTCAATGTAACTTCTGTATTTTTAATATTTGTTGCAGCAGGCATGCTAACTTATGGAGTTCACGAGCTTGAATCTGGAGGAGTAATACCTTATATGGGAGGCAGCATAAAAGTTGAGAACAACGAAATTATTGCCACAAGAATGAATGGAGATATATCTGCTCCATTTAAAATAGATGAGGAAAAGAAAGCTAAAAAATGGGCCTCAAGAATATGGGATATAAATCCTTCCAAAAATGATGATGGAACTTATCCAGCATTTCATGATAAAGGTAGTATTGGTGGTTTAATAAAAGGATTCTTTGGCTACAACGGTGACCCAAGTCTCATTGAATTTATCACATGGATAGTTTCAATGATTGGATTAAATTTTTTATATCAAAAAGTTGGAAGAAGAAAAGTAAACGGAGATTCAAAATGAAAAAAATATTAATAATTTCACTATTTGCATTCAACCTAATATTTTCAGTACCTGAATTAGTAATCGCTGAAGAAAGAGTAGAGCCAGGGATAGTTTTTATTTTTGAGGGTGCTATTAAAGATCATGTAATGCCTATGATGATGCATCTTTCAGAAAACCAAACCAATATCCATATTGAGGCAAGAGTAAATTGGGATACAAAAAATATTCCTGATGGAACACCAGCTGGCGGATTTGTTCCATATCTACATATGACTGCTATGGTAACCAATGAAAAAACAGGACTTAAAACATTTATAGATTTAGTTCCACATATCAATTTAATCGATAATTTCCATTACGCACGCAATATATCTCTTCCTGGATCAGTTGACGATTTATATTCAGTTGAATTTAATATACTCCCTCCTACCCACATTGATTTATCTTTACACAAAGATTGGATGGATAACTATGGCAACTCTCTAATGGAGGGATGCAAGTTTTCTTATAAAAATGTAGATTTTTCTGAAATAGCAAAAGCAAGCAGGAAATAATGAAACAGGTAATTTTAACTAAATATGGTCCTCCTGAAGTATTACAGGTTAAAGAGTTTGACAATCCTCAGCCAAAACCAAATGAAATTAGAATAAAAGTTCACTACGCAGGGATTAATTTTGCAGAGATAATGGCTCGGATGAAATTATATCCAGGGGGTCCTAAACCTGGTTCAGTACTAGGAGGAGAGGTTAGCGGTGTAGTTGATAAAATAGGTAAAGACATTAAAGATATTGAGGTTGGTCAAAACGTTATTGGCCTATCAATGAAAGGTAGCTACACTTCACATGTATGCCTTGAACCAAAATCAATCATCCCCATTCCTAAAAATTTCAAATTGGATGAAGCCGCCACATTTCCTGTGATATATATAACTGCATACATGATGATGTTTGATTTAGGAAACTTACAAGATGGTGACACATTTCTTATTCATGGCGCAGGTGGAGGAGTTGGAACTGCTGCCATTCAACTTGCTAAAACAAAAGATATTAAAATAATTGGAACCTGCTCATCATGGAAACATGATCGTCTAAAAAATATGGGCGTTGACAAATGTATTGATTACAATACCGAAGATGTTGAAAAAGAAATAATGAAATTCACGAATGGTAAAGGTGTGGATTTAATTATTGACCCAGTGGGAGCAAAAAATTGGAAAATAAGCTATAAAGTTTTAGGAAGAATGGGTAAGCTGATTATTTACGGCGATCAAAACTTTGTTAAAGGAGAGAAATTAAATCCGCTGGTTGCTTTTAAAGAGTTAATGTCCATGCCAAAATATAAGCCTACAGATCTTATGGCATTTAATAAAACAGTAATGGGATATCACTTAGGAAGATTCCAAGGCTATGAATGGAAAGTCAAAAGATCGGTGAAGAATTTAATTAAATTAATTAATGACAATGACATTCATCCTATAATTGATAAAATCTTTCCTTTTGAAAGTGCAGCTGATGCTCACAGACATATTCAAAATAGAAAAAACTTTGGAAAGGTTCTGTTAGACTTCACAAAAGCATAAAAGATTTTTTTTCAAATGTAAATTATATTTAAAGTGGCAATATCTTTACTAGTCTTGTTTGAGCATCTTCTCTACTTCTAAAACATGTAACTCTTCTTGTCCAATTAAATTTCTAGCATATTCTTCTAAATAAACCGATTTTCCATCAACTTCAGATAGTAGTTCATAATAAATTTTAATTGCTTTTTTTTCATGTTCTAGAGTTTCTTTAAGTATGTCTCGAATGTTGTGATTATTAGTTTCTTCAATACTATCTATTTCTTGAGGAGGATGTCCACCTAAACCAGTAATATACTCGCCAGCTAAATTAGCATGTGTCAAGGATTCTGATGCTTGACTTTTAAAGAAATCAATTAGAGGCAATCTATTATATCCAACTATCATTAGAGAGTAATGTGTGTATCGAATCACACCTGATAATTCTAATTTAAAGATTTTACTAAGCTTATCTATTACAGCATTTTTATTCATAAATAAAATATAATAAGAAAATAACTATTAATGAAGCTTTCTAATTATCTAGAACTATATTAATTACCTCAATAACATCTAGAATATTTAATACTCCATCGCTATTTAAATCTGCATTATAAAATTCACATTCATCTAATTCAGTTTCAGATAAAACTAAATTGACAGTTAAAATAACATCTAAAACATTATAAACATTATCTTGATTTATATCTCCGATTTGAGAGCCACCGCAATCTTCTTCTGAGACTATAAGATTTATTGGTACATATACAAAGGGTTGTTGAAAGTCGTTGGTTTCAATAACCATTAAATATTGATACAATCCCTCAGATAAATCTGATGTATCGAAAGATAAATTCATTATTGTGGTTCCTCCTGGAGGAACAGTTTCTTCATTAGAATTAAGATTCAACCATGCAGGGAATCTGTAAACCAGTGCAGACAACTCATCATGTGCAAAAGAATTATTAAAAGCAAGTTGTGTACCAATTGATCCATCACTGTTTTGAACTCCAACTGTACCAGAGCTAGCATCTCCTAGCATTGTTCTATAATTAAATCCAATATTACCAGATGAATAAAGAACCATCTGAAAATCATAATTACTGCCTTCAAAATTAGTAGGCCAATGGTCTACGTTATCAAACCAAACAACGGTTTTATCATCCATATTTGAATATTTGATTAAGCCGTTACCACTAGAATTAGATTCATTTTGTGGGTTAAGATCATCCCAAAAACCAAAAATAGCATTTAAAGGCGCATCAGGATTAGGTAATTCTAAATTATCCCAACCTGTATTATCAGAACCAAATCCAAGCCAGCCATTAGAGTTTACAATAAATGATGAGTATGAATTATCATAAAAAGGGAAATTAAAATTCATATTAATTGATTCATTTGAAGCATAATCATTATGATTCATTATTAATTGAGTATAATCATTGGAAATATCTATCCATTCGTAAGAGATATTATTATTGTCTGAATTAATAGCTTGATATGATTCTGTATCAACTGAGAAATTCAAGTCGGCCTCTCCCATATTTACAATCACAAATTCTTCAATTGAGGATGATCCTTGAGTAAGTTCAACATCAAAGCTGGCTATATCTATAAAAATTTCTGGTGCATTTAAAAGATTTAAAACTGATTGATAGGCATTAACTCTACCATAACCTGTTTCATTATCATATCCCACAGACCCAATATCATCTGCGTTCATTTGCATAACTTGTCTAACTTGATCTGGAGTCATAAGAGGAGCTACAGATAATATGAGACCTGCGATACCAGCTGCATGGGGACATGCAGAAGATGTTCCGTTAAAAGTTGATGTATAGCCACCCGTACTAGTTATAGTATGAATTCTTACTCCTGGAGCCATAAAATCTAAATCTGGACCATAATTACTTCCCCAAAAATTTTCACCATCACATGAAGAGAAGTTTTTTCTTTCATTACATGGAGACATCGCACCAACTGATATACAGTCTTGATAACCAGCTGGATAACTAATAGCGCTATTGTTGTCATTACCAGAAGCAGCAAAAACTGTAGTACCTTGGTCAACTGCGTATGAAATTGAATTATCAAGATAGGAATTATATCCGCCACCTCCAAGGCTCATACTAATAATTTGGACTCCCTGCGATGCAGTCTGCTGAATTGCTGCTCCAATAGTTGCATCATCTCCATACCCATCATCTCCGAGAACTTTAACTGGCATAATACTACAATCCCAACAAACACCCGCTACACCCGAATTATTATTTCCCTTAGCGGCTGCAATTCCAGCGCAAGCAGTACCATGTCCTTGCACATCATTAGGATCATTATCATTATATACATAATCATATCCAGGAACTAATCTTCCTTGTAATTCAGAGTGTTCATTCACGCCCGTATCTAGAATAGCTATTATTATATTAGAATCGCCTGTAGTAATGTCCCAAGCTAAATCAGTATCGGTATCAGCATCATTAGTACCTACGCTACCCCCTCCACTGCTATTAGCTTGACCATAATTATCATGAGCCCATTGATTTGGATAATAATCATCATTTGGGACTAAATTTGCTTTTTTTATAAAAATAGGCTCAACCAAATCGATTTCGTTTGTTGATTCAAGGTCACTTTTAATACGTAAATAGTCTATATCTTGATCAAATTTGAGTATGTAGTATTGATGCAATGAATGCTTGTGTTCAGCCGGACCAAATTCATCCGTATTCAAATACAATGTTTTAAATTCAGATATTGAAAAGTCATCCTTAAATGCAACCATATCTCTTAACTGCTTCAAATTGATAGCTGGCTCACTACCAAGTTTTGGAGCATAGCTATCCGAAAACTTTAAAACTATTGAATTTTCAACTACATCAAAGCCATCGACCTTTGAAAATGAAAAAATCACAGTAAATGAAATCAAAGTAAAAATAATTTTTCTCATAATTAATCTCTATGTTTGTTCTTCGCACGATTTGCACGTTTAATTTATATAAAATATTATACAGATACAAGCAATTGATGTATTTTATTATTTATAATTTGATAGAATCTAAGATGTTTTATAGCATATATAAATATATCACTATGTAACAATCATTTATTACGAACCACTAAAAATATGCCATAAAGGGATATAGCTCCTCCAATTACTGTAAATTCCCACTGACTCGTAAATAGCTCATTTGGTATCAAAAAATATCCGATTATTGAAGCAATAATCGGCTCACCTAATGGAACAGTTGCAATAATAGTAGGTTTGACAAACTTTAAGGAGTAGTAGAAAGCGTTGTGCCCCATAATTGTTGGAACTAAACCTAAGAAGAAAAACCCAAGATATATCATTCCACCATCTGATACAACTATAAAGTCTTTTGATAAAACGAACAAGATAAATAACAAGAAAATCGTAGCCGAACTATAGAGAGTCCTCGTATAGACTATTGTATTTTCTGTATTCCTAACCTTCTCAGAAATTAAGAAACTTATTGCTAATATAATTGAGCATCCTAATGCGCAAAGATTTCCAATCATATCATTGTTGCTTGAATCAATCGGCTCACCAAAAAGAATAATAAATGCACCTATTAATGCACACCCCAAACCCAAATAAACCCAACGATTAAACTTTCTTTTTAAAAATGAGATCTCAAAAATTAATGTAAAAACAGGGGTAAGAGTTCCTAAGAAAGCCGCATTTGCCATCTTAGTCAAATCGAGTGCAATAAAAAATAGAGCAAAATGAATTCCTAAAAAAAAACCTGATATTACAGATCTAATTAAATTCTTTTTAACTTTAAAAGAACCCTGGCTATATAAAATAGAAAAACACCACAAAATAGCAGCTGCAAAAAACATTCTCCAAAACGCTATTAAAGTACCATCAACTTGAGTGTTTTTATTTAATAATTCAGCAACAACAGGTGATGTCGATACCGCAAACATGGCGAAGAATAAAATAATTGAAATATTAATTGGACGATTTCCCATCTATATTCTATAAGTGATTTTAATTTTGTATTTTGATTTTCTAATTTAAAATAATATTAACAATTAGAACAACATCTTGAACATTTAAACTACCATCTTGATTCATATCCATCCAAAACAACTGACTTTCACTTGGTTCGTTAATCGATAAAATAAAATTAACCAGGGAAACAACGTCTAAAACATCTATACTACCGTCAGAGTTTGAATCTCCTAAGTAAGAGCCGCTAAACCCTTCATCGCACTGCCAGCTAGCATTACCACAATCATTAAAGCTCTCTATACAATAGTTGTAGATTTCTCCACCCTCTATAAATTCATCAATATACTGTAAGCTTTGATGAGGATAAACTATGCTTAACCAAGATGAATCTCTATATACCCTATACCCATCAACATTATCAACAGGTTCCCATAAAATCTCTATATGATTAGATGACAATCCATCTTGAGCCGTTACAATTGGTACTGTTTCAGGCACATTTTTAACAGACCCTAAGCCACAAATCCAATCAGAACTACTGCAATTGTTTAGTGTTTCGATACAGTATTCATGTTGAAAATTGTCATTCACTGAAAAATCCGTAAAAGATGTCTCGCTCAAATCAGAAGATTCATAAATCAAATTTGAATCTCTATACAGTCTAACTCCAGTAGTTATTGCGTTTTGATCTAATTCCCAACTAATGTCAATTGAGGAACAATTTTCTGAGTCAGATGCTGTCAAAGACAAGGCATTTTCTGTATTAATACAACTGTAAAAGAAATCGTATCTAACAAAATCAACGACATAATTATCATCTGACCCAACTGTTGGCATTAAAATGCCATTATTAAATGTAAAAGGGACAATAAAGGTGTTATCCGTATAGTTAACACTTAATTCATAGTCATAAGACCAAACATTGTTATCATCTTTTAGCCCCATATAGCTTTCAGACCATAGAGGTAACGCATCACATTGTGCTCCTCTGACCGTTACTCGAATCTCCTGTATATAATCATAATAAGGCGGCGTAAAATCCCACCATGCATCAGCCCAATAATCGAACGGATTGTACCAACTTTCATCATAGCCAAGCTTTATGCATTCATTTGCATCATTTTCAATACATGCGCACGTATATTCTATAGCACCATCTTCCGTCCAAGTTCCGTAAGGGTTATTTCCCTGCTTAGTTTCTGTCCAATATAGTCTTGAACTATCTGGCAGAGTGTAATCTTGATTTAGCACTAGCAAGATATCGTTACTAAAATAATTTTCAAAGTCAATAAGCTGATTAGACTCTATAATTCGATGATATGTCGCTGGGCCATTGAGTAAATCCAAATCAGGAAAAATAGAGTTAGCAATTTGATAGAGGCTATCATTTTTTAAGTTCAGCTGTATGAGGGTTAGGTTAGATTTATCTAAGACCATACCATCTAATTTCCCTGCAGGGCTAAAACTTTTAGGTAAAACCTCCTGATTAGAAAAAATCAAACAAATAAAAAGGAAAGAAGATAATATGCCCTTTATTTTAATCATATCAATTGTCAATGTATTCACAAACAACTTTATCTGCAAGAAAAAATAATATGACTACGTCTAGTTAAATAATAACTAAAAAAGGAGTATAAATGAAAAAAATTATCATGCTTTTAATCTGTTTATCTATTTCAATTTCAGATTCAGAACAACCTATTATACTAGAAAATAGTGATGAAAAAAATTATCTAAACGGATATAAAATTGAAGAGATTAAGGCGGGAACTTTGGTTAAAAAAATTTCAAATTCTGACAGATATGAAGTTATACCACAGCTAGAGACCAATATTTCTGTTGATATACAAGGCATGGTAGCAAGCACAATCATGGACCAAATTTTCATAAATACATCTAGCAAGCCTATTGAAGCTCAATATATATTTCCATTGAATAATAACTGTGCTATTTACGATATGTTTTTTATAATTGATGATCGTATTGTTTCAAGTAAAATAGAAGAAAAAATTGAAGCAAAAAGACAATACAATGAAGCCAAAAAAGATGGAAAGAAGGCAAGTATTCTTAACCAACAAAGACCAAATATATTTTCTCAATCAATTGCAAATATAATGCCAAATGACTCAATACGAATTCGGATAAAATATGTTGAACCTATTGCCTATGAAAACGGTGAATTTGAATTTAGACTTCCCCTTTCAATAACACCTCGTTATGGAGAAGATAATTCAGAAATTGAGATATCTAAAGGAGTCAACAGAATTTCATCTATAGTTCCAGATAAATCAAAAATTAACCCTCAATATATACCTAAAGAAATAAATAGCGGACGAGGAGTTGCAATTGACCTATCTCTTGATGCAGGAATTGAAATCATAGATTGTTCTTCATCTCATCCAATTTTAAAAAATATCATTGATAAGACCAAAATTAACGTAAGCCTTCAAAATGAACGAATCATCGCTGATCAGGATTTTATATTTAAGTATAAAATTGAAAAAAAAGATGAGCCCCAGATTGCAACATTTATATCTGAAATGAATGGTGAGGATTACTATATGATTCAAGCCATACCTCCAAAACCTAAAAAAGATAAAAATAAAATTTCTAAAGAAATGACATTTATAATTGATGTTTCAAGCTCTATGCATGGCAATAACATGATGTATGCAAAGTCAGCTCTTCTCGAAGGTATTAATGCCCTTTCTGATGACGACTATTTTAATATCATTCAATTTAACGATAGGTTTGAATACTTTAAGCCATATCCTGTACCAGCTAGTAGAGATAACATAAAAGATGGCTTAAATTACGTGTCAAATCTGTATGCAAATGGAGGAACGCACGCACTTCCTGCTTTAGAATGGGCAATGAATGAGCCTAAACAAGACAAAACAATGAAAATGATAGTTTTTATTACTGATGGCGCTGTTGGATATGAAGATGCTGTCTTTTCAGCAATAAATCAATCTCTGGGTAACACAAGAATTTTTCCAATTGCTATAGGATCCGCTCCAAATAGCTTTTTACTTGAAAAAGTTGCTCAAATAAGTAGAGGAACGCACATATATATTAAAAATAACAGTGATATAATTAGTAAGATGTCTGGATTATTAAACAAAATTAATAAACCAATTCTATCAGATATACAGATTACTTTGGACAAACATGCAGATTATTACCCTAACCCAATCAAAGACTTATATCACAATGAGCCCTTAGTTATATTTGGCAAATCTGATAAAATAAATAATAAAATTAAAATAGAAGCCGAAACTGCAAGAGGGAGTTATAAAAAAACAATAAAAATTAAAAAACGTAGAATAAAAGAACACAAATCAATACCTATACTTTGGGCTAGAAAAAAAATTGACTTTCTCATGAATCAATATAGGTTAAATGGGACAAATACAAGTGACAACAAAAAGGATATAAAAAATCAAATAGTATCGATTTCAAAAAAGTTTAATGTTCTTTCTAAATTCACTTCTTTCATAGCTATTGAAAATATTATTTCTAACTATACAGGAGAATTATTTTCAACCAATGTACCTTCTGAGCTACCTAAAAATTTTGAAATTAAACAAATCCCCAAATCAGACAAAAAGAATAATTACAAATTAGCGAGTGCAAATATTAGCAAAAAACACTCACCAAGGTATATTAATAACCGACTTCCTCAAACATCAACCAACAACCCGCTATATCTAGTTGTAGGAAGTTCACTTTTACTTTTATCATTGATATTGATTCAATTTAGAAAGTGTCGTTTACGAAAAAATGTTTAAATACCTAATAATAGGAGTGATTACGATGAGCATGATAATTTTAGCAAAACCCGGATATTATTATATAAAAAATTACATCGCACAAGAAATGATAGAGACGGCATGGATAGAATCAAAAAACAAAAATATAATTGTCTATCCATGGTCTAAATCAAAGACCTACCCTATTGGAAGAATTAATATGAGAGATATCAAACTATCCTATATTATATTAGGTGGGGACGACTCTGCAAGCTTGGATCTAGGAGTTTCCCATTTATCTGATACCGCTTATCCAGGTAGGAGTGGGAATATATGCCTTGCAGGACATCGAGATACTTACTTTAGAAAGCTTGAACAAACCCAACTAAATGATATTATTGAAATTGAGCATTTGAATGGAGTTGACAACTACAAAGTTACTGATATTGAAATTGTATCTCCTGAGGAAACGATGTGGCTAAAATCAACTACAAGTGATTTATTAACACTAATCACATGTTATCCCTTCAATTATATAGGCAATGCTCCCATGAGATGGATTGTAAGGGCAGAAAAACAGATACAGAATATCTAATTAATAAAATCTGATTTTTCTAATACGATAATTTCCCCATACTCTGATAATTCAGTCATATTAACTTGATTCATATCTGTATAAATAGTTATTACCATAGGTTTATTTTCAATATTCTTTTTTTGAAACCTAATAATGTCATCAAAAGACATTTTCTTAAAATAATTAACCTGCTTTTTTCTAGGGTCCTCAAAGTAGCTCATTCTCTTCCAATCCCTTACGATTGAAGGATACTGCCTAAAATTAGGACGCTCTGAATTAATTGTTTGGATTAAACTGGACTTTATTTGATCAATACGTTCTGGTTTTTCAGGCATATTAAAAGTTATATCTTTAAATACTGAAATAGCATCAATCGTTTTATCTGCTTGACAACCTACATACCCTACAAAATCCCCTCTTTTACCATTACGATTAGGGCGGACATAGAAACCCCAAGCGCTATAGGCTAAGGATCTAAATTCTCTAATTTCTTGAAAAACTATACTACTCATACCTGAACCAAAATATTTATTATATGCTTTACTTATAAACCTATCTTTAGAATTAATATTTTCTCCTGAAACACTAAAATATATTTGACTTTGAACTGCTTGATTATCATTCACAATGTATACCAAATCATTAGTATACTTTTTCATCTCAATATCAACAGGGGAGTTTGACTTTATAGGTCTAGGATTTAACGCCATATTATCTTTTAGTATACTAGAAACATCATTAAAAGATAATTTTCCCGTGTACATAATATCTAATTCGTAATCCATTGCTTTATTAAAAAACTTAATATACTCATTAGGTTCAGTTGCTTTGATATCATCAACACTCATTCTTCTTAAATAGTAAGACTTATCACCCATAGAGACAAAATCTCTCAGAGCCCTTCCAATAGTACTTGGCTGTTCGTTTTCAATTTTCCTTGAAGACTCAGCACTATCGATTAAAATTTTAATTTTATCTTCATCAGCCTTAACATTTAAAACAAACTCATTAACAAGCTTAATTGATTCTGTAAAGTTCTTATCAAAACCTTTTAAGCTTATGTAAAAATAATTTTTATCAACACTACATGACATTGATGTTCCAATTTTTTGAAGTTTATTTTTAAACTCATTGAAAGAGTAGTTTTCTGTTCCAAGTAAGTTTAAATACTCAGCTGTTTGATCTAGCTCAGGAATCTCTAAATTGCCAACTCCATATGATAAGGTCATTGTAAATATGCCGTTAATTGGATTGTGTGAGTGATAGAGTGTGGTCTTATTTTGAATATTTGAAAAATTAACATCATTATTTTTGGAATTCCCTCTTTTAAACTCGATAAATCTAAGTTTTGACTCACTGCTAGGTATTTCGCTTATTTTTTTAGAAAAATCCGACTCTGCTTCTGAATTTTTAGGTATTATCGGGTCAAATGGTGGCTTTGAAAGTGTTTGTTTTTCAATATCGCCTTCATTTGAATGAAAAACTAGGTAGTTGCTTCCAAAATATTTATTGGATATTCTAGCTATATCGTCCTTTGTTATTCCATCTAATCGCTTAGGCCAATCAACAACATCGTCCCAATCTTGATTATTTATATAAACATCAATTAAAGTAAAAAGTCTTCCCTCCATATTTTCTATGTTTTCTTCATAATTTCTAACCATGGTCAACTTTACAGCTTCAAAGAAATCATCAGAAAAATCCTTTGATTTTAATTTTTGAATTTCATTCATAATAAGTAGTTCTGCATCTTTTATTGTTTGGCCTGGAGATGGGAAAAAATAAAAATTAGCACCACCGTGATCTACAAAATTCATATTGTAAGCTCCAGCACCTTGCAATTTGTTTTCCACTCTTAACAAATCAATGAGACCATTTCCAGAATCGTTCGTTAATAAACTTATGCAAACATCTAAAACAATCTGTTCATCACTCCCCGCTGGAACAGTTCGATATCCCAACATACCCATTTTAATTGGAGTGATATCTTTATTGATATATTCTCTACCATTAAAAGAATTTTCAGAAATATTAAGTTCATCTGGCATCGGCGCAGACTCCCAAACACCAAATTTTTCTTCAATAATAGGTTTTATCTCATCAATGTATATATCTCCAGTTAGAATTAGAGCCATATTATTGGGTACATAATAAGTATCAAAATAGTCTTTCATTTTACTTATCGATGGGTTCTTTAAATGCTCTACAGAGCCGAGAATAGTTTGCTGACCATAAGGATGATTTTTAAAAAAATTCTCTGAAAAAGTTTGAAATACTTGACGATAAAAATTATCCAAACTTCTATTTTTTTCTTCATACACAGTCTCAAGTTCAGCTTGGAACAACCTAAAAACCGGATCAATAAATCTATGACTATAAACCTCTAGCCATTTCTCATACTGATTCCCTGGAAATTTATTTAAATAGACAATAGCATCATTACTTGTAAAAGCATTTATCCAACTCCCACCCATTTCCTCCATTATCCTATCAAATTCATTTGGGATTGCATATTCTGCAGCCTCAATCGACAACCTATTAATTTCTTTTTGAATAGCCAAACGTTGCTGATTATCTGAGGCCATTGAGAGTTCATTATATTTGACCTCTATACTATCAAGGAATATTTTCTCTTTTTCGTAATTAATAGTCCCCATATCTTGTGTTCCCTTGAACAGTAAATGTTCAAGATAATGAGCTATTCCGGTGGCATCCTTAGGATCTCTTTTACCGCCCCCCTTAACAGCAATTGCGCCAAAAACACTTGTAGTATTATGATCTTCATTAAGAATAACCGTCAATCCATTATCTAATTTATATGAATATACTTTTAGAGGGTTATAATCTTTAGGGCTTGAACAAAAAATTGCACCTGCTAAAAATAATATTATTTTATATCTCATACCGTATCCTATATTTTTAATTAAATTCTATTATTAAATTAAACGATAATAATTGATTTTGTTGTAAAAATCTTGAAATACTTATATTATCCATATTCATGTCAGCTGTAAAATAATCACCATCTTCAGAAAATAATTGAATTGATTTAATACAATCGTAGCAATATTCATCTATTGTTTGAAAAGACAAGTCGACAGTTCCATAAATATTAGATTCAACAATAAATGTCCATTCAGCTACCTTATTATTCATATCTAAAAAGACATTTGATTTGACATCCTTAGTAAACTTATCACCTAGAGGATGTCCCCAATCATCATGAGGGAAATACAAAGAAACCCAATTCCCAGGTCCATTTGGTGACTCTAAAATATCATATTCTGAGTCGTACTCATTTGTTGCATTAAAGTGTACCCCTAAATAATTTTCAGTATCACTAATCTCTTCAAAATTTTGATTATCATATGGCTGCATTCTAGCAGTAATTTTAATTAAAAAATTATTGATATTTTCTTGACAATTTAAATCAATACATTGATTCTCACTTATTATCAAATCAGGATTACTGTCGCATTGCAACAAAAAAATAATCAAAGATTGAAACAAAATGTATTTCTTCATTCACAAATTTAAGGATTATGCTTAAAATATCAACATGTCGAACAAAGAATTATCAAAAGTTTATGAATTTTCTAATATAGAAGATAAATGGTATAAAGCTTGGGAAAGCAATAACTGCTTTAAGCCAAACAATAGTGAAGACACATTCACAATCATGATTCCACCTCCAAATGTGACGGGCATACTTCATATTGGACATATTTTAAATAATACTATTCAAGATATATTAATTAGAAAAGCTCGAATGGAAGGAAAGAGTACTTTATGGCAACCAGGAACCGATCATGCCTCTATAGCAACTGAAGCAAAAGTTACAAAAATGCTAAAAGATAAGGGGATTGATAAAAAAGTAATTGGAAGAGATAAATTCCTTGAACATGCAATGAGCTGGAAAGAAGAATATGGAGGCACTATTCTCAAACAATTAAAAAGAATGGGAGCCTCTTGTGACTGGGGAAGAACTAAATTTACTATGGATGAAGACTACAGTAGTGCAGTTACTGAGACATTTATCAAGCTTTATAATGATGGGCTTATATATAAGGGTGAGCGTATGGTAAATTGGGACCCTATAGGATTAACTGCCCTATCTGATGAAGAAGTTATTCACAAAGAATCTGATGGAAAATTATGGCATTTTAAATATCCAATTAAAGATTCTGATGACTTTTTAATAGTTGCAACAACTAGACCTGAAACAATGCTAGGTGATACTGGGGTTGCTGTAAATCCTAAAGATGATAGATATAAAAACTTAATTGGCAAAAAAGTAATTTTACCCATTGTAAATAGAGAAATCCCTATCTTCGCAGATGATTATGTTGATATGGATTTTGGGACAGGATGTGTTAAAGTTACGCCCGCTCACGATCCTAATGATTTTGAAATGGGACAAAGAAACAATTTAGAAAGTATAAATATTATGAACCCTAATGCATCATTAAATGACAATGTCCCTAATAAGTATAAAAATCTTGATAGATATGATGCTAGAAAAGAAATTGTTAAAGAACTAGATTCCTTAAAACTTCTTGATAAGATTGAAGACTATTCTCACCAAGTAGGCCATTCAGAGCGTACAGATGCTGTCATTGAACCCTACTTATCTGAGCAATGGTTCTTAAAAATGGAAGAATTGGCTAAACCAGCACTTAACGCTGTTAATTCTGGTGAAATAAAATTTTACCCCGAAAGGTGGACAAAAACATACAATCATTGGCTTGAAAATATAAAAGACTGGTGCATCTCAAGACAGCTTTGGTGGGGACATCGAATCCCTGTATGGTATAAAGAAGATAAAATTTACTGTGGCTCAACGCCTCCCAAAGAAGAAGGTTGGAAACAAGATGAAGATGTTCTCGATACCTGGTTCAGCTCTTGGCTTTGGCCATTTGCCACTCTAGGTTGGCCTAATGAGACAAAAGAGCTTAATCGTTTTTACCCAACTCAAGATTTAGCTACTGGTCCTGACATTATTTTTTTCTGGGTCGCAAGAATGATAATGGCAGGTTACTACTTTAGGGGCGAAAAACCATTTTCAAATGTTTATTTTAATGGAATTATTAGAGATTCACAGGGACGCAAAATGAGTAAATCTCTAGGAAACTCTCCAGATCCTCTGGATTTAATGGAAAAATATGGAGTTGATGCTCTTAGGGTTAGTCTGTTAATGATTGCACCTCAAGGATTAGACATATTATTTTCAGAAGAAAGAATCGAACATGGTCGAAACTTCATGAATAAACTTTGGAATAGTGCTAGGTTTATATTAATGAATATTGACACTAACATTGAAGACTTTACCTCAAAACCAAACTCTGATGATCTTGACGAAACAGATTTATGGATTTTATCTAGATTAAATAGCACCATTAAAAATGTCGACTCTTCATACAAATCATATAAAATGAATGATGCGGTGAAAATTGTATATGATTTTGTATATTCAGACTTCTGCGATTGGTATATAGAACTTTCTAAAACTAGGTTCTACGGCAAGGACGATAAAGATAGAAAAACTGCATTAAATGTATCAGTCTACTGTATGCGAACTATTTTAAAACTTCTTCATCCCTATACGCCCTACATTACAGAAGAATTATGGTCAAAATTTTCGACATCCAGCAATTCAATGCTTATAACTGAATCCTGGCCAACATTTGAAGGTAGCATGATAAATTCAAATATAGAGTCAAGTCTTGAGTTGGTTAAAAAAACAATTAGTTCAATAAGAAATATACGAGCTGAGATGAATATTCCAATGGGCAAAGAAATTGATATCATTGTAAAGTCCAGCAAAGAAGATTTAGAAATTTTTAATAACTTAAAAGCTTACATTATACGATTAGGGAAAATTAACAATATTTCTATTGATAATAATGCCAAAAAGCCTGATCAATCTGCATCAATTGTGATTAACAACAATGAAATATTTATTCCTCTAAAAGGCGTTATTGATATTGAAATTGAAATTGAAAGATTAAACAAACAACTTGATGCCTACAATGGTCGTTTAAAAAATGTCAATAAAAAATTGAACAATGAAAACTTTGTAAGTCGTGCACCAAAAGATATTATCAAAAATGAGCAAAAAAAACAATTGAAATACTTAAAGACAATTGAGAAAATTGAAGAAAACTTAAAAAGCTTCCAGTCCTAATATGGTTAATCCGGAGAATCAAAAATTTCAGATTCAAAAAACAGAAATTAATTACTTAAAAGGTGTTGGCCCCAAACGAGGAGCTATCTTAAAAAAAAATGGACTACTATCAATACGAGATATTTTAAAATATTATCCACGAAGATACTTAGATAGAACAAATGTCAAGAAGATTAAAGATTTAAAAGTATCGGAGCAAACAGTCATCATAGGTAAAGTTATACGCTTTAATTTAAAGAACAATTTTAGACGAAAAATTTTTGAAGTAATTGTGGGAGATGAAACAGGCACTATAAGTTGTATATGGTTTAATGGTTTATCTTGGATCACCGATAAATTTGAAATAGGAGATGTCGTAGCGATTTTTGGAAAGATTGAATTTCGTAACGGATATAGTATAGCTCACCCTGAATTTGACAAAATTGATGGCAATGAAAATACTGTTAACACTGGTGTTATAGTGCCCGTTTATTCATCAAGTTCTGAATTAAAATCCGTGGGTTTAGATTCAAGAGGTTTTCGTAAAATTATTTTTAATGCTTTAGAAAAATCCAACAAAGAATTAGAAGAATATTATCCTAAGTCAATTATTAAAGACCAAAATCTAATTTCATACAAAGAGGCAATAAAAGAAATACACGATCCAAAAGATAATAATAGTTTACAAAAAGCAATATATAGAATAAAATTTGACGAGCACTTTTTCTTTCAACTACTTATGGCATTGAGAAAGAAAAAAATAAAAGATACTAATGGACGCTCTTTTAATAAAAAGGGAGAAATTGTAAAAGCAATCTATAATAATTTACCTTTTGAGCTCACAAAATCTCAAATTAATGTTTTAAAAGATATTAGAAGTGATTTATCTAACAATAAAAACATGAACAGACTTCTTCAAGGAGATGTAGGGTGTGGGAAAACAATTGTTGCAATAATGGCATCTGGAATTATAATTGAAAATAATGCACAAGTTGCCATTCTTGCTCCTACTGAAATTCTTGCAGAACAACACTTTAAAAGCTTTAATAATCATTTTAAAAATGTTGGTATTGAGGTTGGGCTTTTAATTGGTAAAATGAAGGGTAAAGATAAGGAGAAGCTAATCAACGACGTAGTTTGCTCTAAAATTAATATCCTTGTTGGAACACATGCCCTGCTACAAGAAAATGTTAAATTTAGAGATTTGGGATTAGTTATCATAGATGAACAACACCGATTTGGAGTTGGACATCGAAAGCAAATCATGGATAAAGGATATAACCCTGATATATTATCTATGACAGCAACACCCATACCAAGAACATTAGCTATAACAATCCATGGAGATATGGATGTATCTATAATTGATGAGCTACCTAAAAACAGACCATCTATAAAAACAAAGGTCGTATCTGAGCATGATATTGATAGTGTTTACGAATTAATGAAAGATGAGATGAAATCAGGTAGACAATGCTTTATCGTTTATCCAATTATAGAAGAATCTGAAAAATTAGATTTAAAAGCGGCAATGACTGCTTATAAAAAACTTAATAAGGGTGTTTTCAAAGATTTTACTATTGGATATATTGATGGAAGAATTAAAAAAGAAGACCGAGATATTGAAATGAAAAAGTTTTTAAATAATGAAATTCAATGTATCGTATCTACAACCGTTATTGAAGTTGGAATAGACATTCCTAACGCAACTGTAATGCTTATAGAAAATGCAGACAGATTTGGACTGTCTCAGCTCCATCAGTTAAGAGGCCGAATAGGCAGAGGCAATAAAACAAGTTACTGTTTTTTAGGGAAAAGTAAGGAGGAGTCCACAGAAAGATTGAAAATCTTAGAAAAAACTTCAAATGGCTTCAATATTTCTGATGAAGACCTTAAATTAAGGGGCCCAGGAGAGTTTTTTGGGACGAGACAGCATGGATACCTTAAGACAGGCTTATCTGATTTTTATACAGATGGTCCAATTATTAGAAATGCACGATCTCTAGCTTTTAAAATAATTGAGCAAGACCCTCAATTAAACAGAAAGGAACATCGAAAAATTAATCATATTCTTAATTATGACTACAAGTCGATGTTAGAATTAATTAACATAGGATAAAGAAAATGGATAACAATCAACTTTTTGTAACACTAGTATCATCGCTAAGTTCTCAGGCTTGGATTCAGATGGGCAAAATAAAAAATCCGGTAACGGATAAAATTGAAAAAAATTTAGATGCGGCCTCAATGTCTATTGATATGCTTGCAATGATTCAAGCAAAAACAAAAAATAACCTAGATGATTATGAAAGTAAATTACTTGATCAAAGTCTAAATGATTTAAAAATGAATTTTGTTTTTGAAAAAAATAAAAAAGATGATGTTGAAAAATCAACAACAGATGAAAAAGCAGACGATGATAAGAAAGATGAAAAAAAGGCTAAAAAAGTAGCTAAAAAATCTAAGAAAACAAAGTCGCCAAATAAAAAGTAAAATGATTAATAAAATTTTTGCAGCAATAGTTTTTACTTTTTGCTTTTTTATATACTTAGCAACAATGGCTCAAAGTGCATCGTTCTGGGATTCCGGAGAATTCATCGCTGTATCATACAATTTAGGTGTAACTCATCCTTCAGGAGCACCTCTCTATATATTAATAGGTAATTTCTTTACCTCATTATTTTTCTTTATATCTGATGTTGGAGCACGAGTTAATTTATTATCGGTATTTTGCAGTGCATTTTCGGTAACCCTGCTCTATCTTATAATTGTTCACTTAATTATAAACTGGTATAAAACTAAAAGTAAAGTAGAGCCTCTCAGTATTTACTTTAGTGCAATGACCGGAAGCTTACTATTTGCTTTTACTGATTCTCAGTGGTTTAATGCAGTTGAATCTGAAGTATATGCTATGTCGATGCTCTCTACCGCACTAGTTGTATGGCTGACTTTAAAATGGACTGAAAATAGAGGATCAGATGGTAATTCTAAATATATTCTTTTAATAGCTTATGTATTCGGGCTATCTATTGGAGTTCATCCATTAAACTTGCTTGCTTTGCCATTTGTTATATTGACTATCTATTTTAGTCATACAAAAGATAGTTTTTGGGGATTTTTAATAGATAATTTTATGACTTATATATTTGGCAGCATTGTATGTGCAATTTTTGTTGTAGCTGGAGTTAATTTGACTATGAGTATAGCCTTTTCAATTTTAATTATATCATTGTATTTAATTATTAAGTTTATAGTTATAACAAGTAATAGTCCTAATCTTCAGAAAAATAATTTTATATATCTTTTCTTAAGAAGAGTATCTATACCTATCATATCATTGTTAATATTTGCAATTGCATATAAAGGTATTCTTATGGGCTTTACTGGATTTGTTGATCAAATAGCAGATTATCAAAACTTTTTAAAATTTTATGATTCATCAAGCAATGAGATTACGGGATGGAAAAGAATTTCTAAAATAGTGGAAATGGTTATATTCCCAGTATTGATTTTCTCTCTTGTTCTCATTGGATTATTTTTATCATTTAAATCAATAATAAAAAATAATCTCATTAAAATATTATCAATATCAGTATTATTGTTTTACATAGGTTACTCAACATACGCAAGTATTGTTATTAGGGCTCATAAAAACCCCACTATTAATATGAACTCCCCATCAACTGCTGAGAGATTTAAAGAGTATATATACAGAGAACAGTACGGAGACCTAGTCCCTATAGATTTATGGGGAATATTAAAATATTATTTGGGTGGGGATAATAGCACCGAAACTGAAATAGCAAATTTCAGAACTAAGCAATATCTCAGTTCAAAAGAACCAGAAGAAATTCTCAGTTCAAAAGAACTAGAAGAAATTCTCAGTTCAAAAGAATCAGATGAAACTAAAAATAAAACGGTATTATCAATTGAAGGGAAAGCATCTAAATTAAGTAGCTTGCCATCAATGGGAAAAGCGCCCATTGATATTATAGCTGAAGAATTTAATAAAATTTCATCCATACCAAATGCAAGACTAGAAATTTTAGAACCAGAGCTAAAACAGGGAATTTTAGATATAAATAATTTTATTGATTCAACAAATTTTAATCCGATTACCAAATCTTGCGGAACATTGATGACACTAGATTTGGATGATATAAGAAATGGATCACCAAGCTTAGAAAATATAATTTTTGTTTCAAATAATTTCGAAATTGAAAAACTTCAATATTTAAATACCGATGAGAATGATATCTATCATGGTTGTGATTTAGATGAGGGGTACTTGTTTTTATCTGATGATGGAAATATTTATTATAATTCACTAACTGATACAATTATCGGATTTAAATTTGATTTAGATAACGTTCCAATCAAAAAAATAGGAAGTAAGCGAATTGATTACACTAGTTTGTTAAATAGCCCAAATAATATTAGATGGATACCTAAATATCAAGATAATATTCCAAAACATGAACTATCAAATATTTTGTCAAATGAAAATATTATGGACTTCATAATTAATTATCAGATTAATGAAATGTATTTTAGATACTTTGGCTGGCAATTTATAGGAAGAGAATATAATCGAGATAATTTTTCATATACCTTAGCAACAAAAAATACTTCGCCTGAATCTATGAACACAAATGATTATGAAACTTTATCAACATTGCAAAGAAAAGAATCTAATAACTCATTTGTCAACTTCAAATCAAATGTAGACTGGTCGAGATATGGTATACCATTTGCACTAATCTTTGGCATTATTGGAATGATTTATCATTTTATCAGAGACCCCAAAAATGCATTTTCAATATTTGTTTTATTTATCGTAACCGGACTATTAATATTATTCTATATAAACCAAACCGATCCACAGCCTAGAGAGAGAGACTACGCCTATGTCGGTAGTTTTTTTTCTTTTTCAATATGGATAGGAATTGGATGTATGTCATTTTTCGAGTTTGGCCTTAAGATACTTAAACATTTCAATCTAAATACCAGATATAATCTTTTAATGTTTATTATTCCTTTGTTCTGTATCCTATTTGGAGTGATGCCTATAAATTACTTAGTTAATGATTTTAAGGTCCACAATAGAGCTGGAAATTTCGCAGCAAGAGATTTTGGCTTCAATCACATAATATCATGTAAGCCTAATTCGGTCTTAATAACTATAGGAGATAACGATACTTACCCTCTATGGTTCAATCAAGGAACAGATCCAATTAGAGATAGTATTAGGGTAGCAAATTTAAGTCTTATGAACGCCCCTTGGTATATTGAACAAATATACAACAATAACGACCCCGGCACTATAAAGTTCAATTTTGATGAACCCTTTTTATCTGAAAATGAATATCTTAAACTAGCTGAATTTAGTAATGAAGAAGAGCTAAGATTTCCAGGGCGTAAAGGCTACTATGATAAAGGTGAGGAATTTTTTGATTTAGGTAATGGCTTGTATGATGAGGGTGAAGAATTCGAAGATTTAAATTCAAATCAAAAATGGGATGAGGGTGAAGAATTTATCGATTTAGGTAATGGCTTGTATGATGAGGGTGAAGAATTCGAAGATTCAAAGGATATATATATTAAGTCAGCTATAAAAAATGGATGGTACATTGATATAAATAAAAATCAAAAACACGATAAATATGATTCAGAAAAAATAATAAAATCATTAAAAGATGACCCTTTATCAAACAATATGAATGCGTTTGCGATTACAATCCATGCAATTAAAAGGTGGGATCCTGTAGCATGGGAAGAAGTTGAGAAAAATTATTTTAAATTTGAGTTATATAGAGCTTTATTTGATGGAAATTCTAAATTTCTAGAATTCATCAATTTAAATGAAGAAACTATTTCATCATCTAGACTTACAGCAGGAGATAAAAGTATAAGTTATATAGAAGGTTTAGAGAAGTTTTCAAAACATACTTTTAATACCATTTTTAACAATGATGAGTATAAGTGGGTAATAGAAGATTACCCATATATTAAAGCAGAATTTAAGAAAAATATAATTGATGAGATTTTCAAATTATACCAAAACTCATACAGTACATATATTAAACAATATGTTTCAAGTAATGGGGCTTATGATTACGGTGAAGAATTTATTGACTGTAATGAATCAAGATCTATATGTCAAGGAGATAAAAAGTGGGAACCTGAATTAGGAAACGGCAAATGGGATGAAGGGGAAGAATTTAAGGATTTAGGTAATGGCTATTATAGAGACCACTACAATGTACCTAAAAACCTTAAAATAATTTGGGGCAAAGACCTTGATGAAGAAGGATCTACATATATTTTCCCAGTTGCTGATTTTCTTCCAATTGAAGGTTTTAGACCTATAATTAGCTATAAAAATGAAATAATTAATTTGCAAGTATCATCGATTATTGATAATGGTCAAATCACGCTTCAGGAATTTATGATTTTAAAAATTTTAGAAGATCTTGAGCCTAACAGATCTCTTTATTTCACGTCATCTGTACCTACTAGAGATCATGTTGGTCTTAAAGATTATCTTGAATATCAAGGTTTGGTTTCTGAAGTTTTAAAGCCTAGCGATATAAATGAAAATTTTGAAATGAATGGTAAGTTTTATCTAAATTCTGGAGCTAAGTATATTAATAGAAAAATTTTTAAAGAAAATATTTTTAATAATTATGTTTTTGAAAATATGAATAACCCTGAGGTTCATTACAGCCCTAACAATCTAAAGCACTTACAGGAGTACTGGCATATATTTCTTGCATACTTAAATGAGCATAGATTTGTTAAAATTTCTGAAAATGAAAAGCCTGATGACTGCAGCGGTGAATTGAGAGAAGAGCTTAAAGAAATAAATGAATTTTTCCCACATGAATTAATAAAAATGCAAGAGTTTATGATTGAGGAGCCTATAAAAGAAGTATATCTATTAAATCTATTCTATGCAGCAAAAATGGAAGAGGAGTATAAAGATATGATGGATAGGTTGATTGACTCTAATAATTCACAGATGTCATTTAAAAGCTATCTTTATATTTTAGAAATGATGCCGCCAGACAACTATCTACTGGATTATAAGAAGAAGAAAATAATTGATATATTGAATAAACTTGATAGGGAGTCGACCTATAGAGTAATGAGGGCGGTAGATTTAAGGAGCCGTGAAGGGAATGTTGCAGGATATCATAATGAATATTTATCAGAAGATGGTACTATGATGTTTGATAAAAATTGCAATGGAAGGATGGATAATACTAATATAGATTTTGCTAAATATATAGCACTTGAAGCTGCTAAGAAATTAGAATCTAAAGAATCTATTTTATCTGAACTAAATATACTCGAGTCTAGTTTAAGAGATGCCCAGGAGCAAAACGATGTAGAAGGATTAAAAAGGGCATATGATAACTTAGCTGATTATTACAGTAATGTTATTTTTCCCAGACATAGTTTTGTGCATTTTTTATTTATAAATAGTGATGAGCAGCCTACTTACGAAAACTTTACTAATTTTGTAAAGAATCTATATTAATAAATGAAAAGTTATTCGATTGTCATACCTCATTTTAATGGAAAAGAAATCATATCGCGATGTATAAAATCAATAGAAGAATCATCTAAAAAGTCAAATGAGATAATCGTGGTAGATAATGCATCTACTGATGATAGCATTAGCTATGTTGAGCAAAAATTTCCTAATGTTACGATTATTAAAAGTTCTAAAAATCTAGGATATGCAGGTGGTTGCAATCTAGGCGCAAAAAAAGCAAAAAATGAATATCTTATTTTTTTAAATAACGATACTGTTGTTGAAAATGGATGGGATGAGATGTTAATATTAGGTTTTGATAATAATCGAGTTTCCTCCGTTCAGCCTAAAATTAAAAATTTATTAAAAAAGAGTCACTTTGACTACGCAGGAGCTAGTGGAGGATTTATAGATGTATTCTGTTATCCGTTTTGTCGAGGAAGAATTTTTAATACCATTGAAAGAGATAAAGGTCAATATGATTTGCGAACAAATATTTTCTGGGCTTCAGGAGCTGGATTTGCAACTAAAAAAGATATTTTTTTAAAAGCTGGAATGTTTGACACAAAGTTGTTTGCTCATATGGAAGAGATAGATTACCACTGGAGATGTCAGATGATGGGGTATAAAATTATTGCTTGCCCAGATTCGGTGATTTTTCATGAGGGTGGTGCAACATTATCATACAAATCATATAAAAAAACATATCTTAATCATCGCAATAGTATAATTTTATTTTTAACCAACCATAATTTAAGAACATGCCTATACCTAATATTTCCAAGATTGTTACTACAATTAGGCTCTATAATTCGTGATTTTGTAATGATAAAACCTGGACATGCTATTGCTCAAATAGCAGCACTCATTTCACTTTTTTTCAATATTCCGTATTTAATTAATAAAAGAAAAAAAAATAAATTAATTAAATCATCAAATACAAATCTCCATGGTATTTATAATAGGTCTATTGTTATTGATTATTTCATTCTCAATAATAAAAATTTCTATCAATTAAATAACTTGGACAAGAGAATTGATTAATATAAATTACGTCAGTTTAGATCACTCTAGACTAAATCGACTAATTTCGTTTACCTAGTCGAAATTGAAGTTAACTTTAATTAACACATTAAGAAGGAGTAATAAAAATGGCAGATTCAAATTCAAAGAAGCCAATGGCTCTATTACTATTAGTAGTAGTTGCTGTTCTAGTTGTAATCATGGTTAGTGGTGGCGATGCCGCATTTGAAGGTCATGCTAAAATAGCTGACAAAGACGGTTGTGTCGCAGCTAAAGGTGACTGGAAAAAAGCTATGGTAGCTGTTGATACCTGGAAAGCTGCAGACGGTACAGAAGCTACATGCACAGAAGCAGGTGGTACATTTACACCAAAAGTAGAAGCTGATGACACTGCAACACCTCCAGTAGAGGAAAAAGCTGCTACATGCATGAAAGAAGCTGAGGCTGAAACATGTCATGAGCCAGATTGGGCAACATTAACAGTAGAAGCTGACTGTAAGGCTGCTAATGGTACTTATAAACCAAAAGTAGAAGCTGATGACACTGCAACACCTCCAGTAGAGGAAA